>Ga0209123_1000069_pt1 | contig 172914 bp, 162 predicted proteins | sample BarGraIncu00431A_FD_184500 | JGI IMG/M metagenome (GOLD analysis project Ga0209123, IMG submission 184500) | Arctic peat soil microbial communities from Barrow, Alaska, USA - Barrow Graham LP Incubations 004-31A (SPAdes) (version 2) | ecosystem: Environmental > Terrestrial > Soil > Wetlands >... | reverse complement strand
GGAATTCGCAACTCGACCAATGCTTTTATAGACTTCTTGGATTTTCTGACTTTCTCCGATGAGCTTGCATGGAGCCGTCGTTTCCATGCTGATCGCTTTCACTTCCTTCGTGAGGTATACCACTTCTCTCGCCAATTGCCGCATGTGAACTGCCCTACTCACAATAATCTTGACTTCTTCGAGGTTAAAAGGTTTTAGGATATAGTCAAAAGCACCACGTTTCATGGCTTCAACCGCAATTTCCGAACTTCCATAGGCCGTCATCAAGATAACGGGCAGATCGGGTATGATTTTGTGAATTTCGTAAAATGCTTGTAATCCATCCATCTCGGGCATACGGATATCAAGTAAAACAACATCATAAACGTTCTCCTTAGCCATACGGAGTGCCTCTTTACCATTTCCCACGGTATCCACTCCATAACCCACTTTACTTATGGCCGTTTGAAGCACCAAACGCAAGCTCATCTCATCGTCAGCTACTAAAACACGGACCTTACTCACCATGTTGTTTTCCCCCTTCTTACCTCGATACATTTCCATAGGGTAAGCAAATTGTAAACGAGCTTCCTATTCCAACCGTGCTTTCAACTCGAATATATCCACGGTGAATTTCTATAATTTTGTTACTGACCGCGAGGCCCAGTCCCGTTCCCGTATCTTTCGTCGTAAAGAAAGGATCAAATATCCTCGGAATGCTTTTTGGATCCATCCCTGTGCCGCTGTCCTTTACGATAATCTCAACGCCTTCACTCACCGTTAGCGTCGTGACTGTAATCTTTCCCCCTTCTGGGGGTAGCGCTTGCACCGCGTTGAGTAATAAATTAACCAAAACTTGTTTAATGAGTTCGGCATCAACGGCAATAAGCCCGATTGCAGGATCAAAGCATTTCTCTAAGACCACAAGATCTTTTTTGAGGCTTGGTGAAAGCAAAGACAGCGTATCTGCCACCAGTTCATTGGGATGAACGCATGAAACATGGTTTGTAGAAGGTTTGGCAAAGTACAACAGGTCCTCAATGACAACGTTAAGGCGATCAACCTCTTTCAATACAACGTCTCCAAAAACCCGAGAGGAATGGTCCTTTGGCAATTCATCTACCAGAATTTGAACGCTGCCCGATATTGCTGCTAAAGGATTACGTATTTCATGCGCCACACCAGCGGCCAACTCCCCAACTGCAGCGAGGCGATCCACTCTCCTCACCCGGTCCTCAAAGGCTCTATGCTCCAATAAATCTTTGAAAACAAGCACCGCACCTAACGTATCTTGATTATTATTTAGCATGGAGGTACTAACACTGATGGGCACGATGGTTCCATCAGATCGAGCAAATTCCTCTTCATAACCAATAAAGTTTTTACCCGTATGCAGCGTTTCTAACAGCGCGCTACGAAATTCGGGATGACCAGGAAAAATGCTGACATAATTAAGGCCAATCACCTCTTGATTTAACCCCATAATGCCCCGAGCTGCATTATTAATGGCCGTGACCTTTCCGTCATTATCAATCGTAATAATTCCATCGACCATACTCTCCATGATAATCTCCGTATGTGACCGATTATTCATGAGGCTTTGCGCCATTCCATTAATAGCTGAGGTAATCTCTCCAAATTCGCCATGCGCTTCTGGTAATCGATAACTTAAGTCACTACGCAGACCCCGTAGCCCTAAAATAATACCTTGAACAGAGTTAGACACCCCGCTTGCCAAGGGCATACTAATACCGAGCCCTAATATGAAAGCGAGCGCTAACGCCAGATACATGACATCTTCCATCTTTCTGATCTGGTTATCCACACTAGCCGTCATTTCATTGGCCCATGCGTATCCGATGACCTGATCATTGCGTATCAGCGGAACCATTGCATTGAGGATATTACCCCTCACCATCGTGCCACGTGCAGCCTGAGCCTTTCCTGTTGCCATGACTTCACGACCCAAGTGATCTTGAGCGATTGATTGACCAATGGTTGATTTGTATTCAGAACTCGGTCCATAGGTAATAATGCAGTCTAGCTCCTTAGAATAATACCCTGCTCCTACGCCTGAGTTTCCCGAAATTAGTTGATCCGTAATTCCAGACAACTTTGTATTTAGCAAGCGTATCTTCTCATCGCGAGAGGCCCCTTGAGCTTCTATTGGTAACAAGTTTTCAAAATCCCCTACCAGGTTTCCGTCCAACACCCGTGCAATGCCGAAGAGTTTATTTTCTTTCTCCAAGTTCAGAGCTTGTTCGGCACGATGAATCAATATATAGCCACTGCCTACCAATGGTAATGCCACTGCAAGGGCTAGGATGATCATGAGTTTAAGGCGCATACTAAATATTCGCATGTCAATCCCCCTAAACATGGATCTAACTTGTGTATTCTTCTTATTTATTATGGTCGGAATCTTCTTAAAGTTATGCATGTCTTTATTATCTTATTATTTTAATTCCCTGTCTACATAAAACGAAAACTCTAAAACGAAACCCCGCAGTCAATACCACAGGGTTTGTCCGTATCTTGAAATGAACTTCCCTAGGGTAAGCTCTCTCTTTATTTCCGTTCTACGATCATGGCAATCCCTTGACCCCCGCCAATACAGAGTGTCGCGAGACCTCGATGTGCTGACTGACGCTTCATCTCGTGAAGCAAGGTGACTAAAATCCGCGCGCCTGATGCACCAAGGGGATGTCCTAAAGCAATGGCTCCCCCGTTAATGTTAGTTTTTGCCATATCCAAATGCAGATCTTTTGCCACACTTAACGTTTGCGCGGCAAAGGCTTCATTAGCTTCCACAACATCCAGATCAGCCACCGTTAAATGAGCCTTTTCCAACGCTTTACGAGTCGCAGGAATTGGACCGGTCCCCATGATCAGTGGATCGACACCTGCGGATGCCCATGAAGTGATGGTTGCCAAGGGCGTTAACCCTAGTGATTCTGCCTTTTCTTTGGACATCACAACGACCGCCGCTGCTCCATCATTGATCCCCGACGCATTGCCCGCCGTCACGGTGCCATCTTTTTTGAAGGCAGGACGCAATTTAGCCAGCGTTTCATAAGTCGCTCCAAAGCGGGGAAATTCATCTTTGTCTACAATGATTGGGTCGCCTTTTCGTTGTGGAATGGTGACGGAGACAATTTCTTCTTCAAACTTTCCGGCTTTACTAGCCAGTTCCGTTCGATTCTGACTGGACACCGCATAGTGATCCTGATCTTCTCGTGAAAATCCATACTGCTGCGCAATGTTTTCCGCAGTAACCCCCATGTGAACATTATGGAAAATATCCGTCAACCCATCTTGGACCAAGGTGTCCACAATGGTACCATGGCCCAACCTATAGCCCGTGCGCGCTTTGGGAAGCGTATAAGGGGCCAGTGACATACTCTCCATCCCACCCGCCAGAATAACATCGGCGTCTCCGACCATAATGGTCTGAGCGGCACAAACAATGGATTTAAGTCCGGATCCGCATAATTTATTCAGCGTCCAGGATGGGATTTCCTGAGGAATTCCGGCTTTTATGGCCGCTTGACGAGCGGGATTTTGTCCTAGACCAGCCTGTAAAACGTTACCTAAAATAACCTCATCAACCTGCTCAGGCGTAATTCCTGCTCTTAGCATCGCTTCTTTAAGAACTAGTGCTCCCAGTTCAACGGCTGGGACATTCGCTAGTGCTCCATTAAATGAACCAACAGGTGTACGAACTGCACTGACAATAACGACTTCTTTCACAAAATTACTCCCTTTCTTTATTTCCAGTCCATCAAGCGTTCTGATATGATCAAGCGTTGATCAAGGTGGCTCCAGTACAGGCTTGAACCTCCTCGAAAGTTAAGCCGGGTGCAATCTCCTTAAGAACTAAACCCTTGGGGGTTACTTCCATGACGCCCATCTCCGTGATAATCAGATTGACTTGTTTTGCTGCTGTCAGAGGTAATGCGCACTTCTTCAGGATTTTAAACCCACCCTTTTTGGTGGAATGTTCCATCGCAACAATGACACGTTTCGCACCGACTACTAGGTCCATGGCGCCACCCATTCCCGGTACCATTTTGCCCGGAATCATCCAATTGGCTAAATTTCCTTCTTCATCCACTTCTAGTGCTCCAAGCACTGTGGCATCCACATGGCCGCCTCTGATGATGGCGAAGGACGTGGCGCTATCAAAGCTACAGCCGCCCGGTAAGATTGTGGCATATTGCCCTCCCGCATTGACTGTATCAGGATCTTCTTTTCCAGCTTCCGGTGCCGGACCAACGCCCATATAACCGTTTTCCGATTGAAGAATAATTTTCACGCCCTCTGGTAGAGCGTTAGCAACCTTCGTAGGGATTCCAATACCTAAATTGACGACGTCTCCAGTTTTGAATTCTTGAGCGACTCGTTTAACAAGCCACTCCATTCTTGCTTCCTTATCCAACGTTGCTCACCTCCCGTGGCTGTTTCTGAACTAAATAATCCACAAAGATACCTGGGGTCATGACTTCATCCGGATCAATTTCCCCAATTTCAACGATATGATCCACTTGAGCAATCACGATATCTGCGGCCATTGCCATGAGTGGATTGAAATTGCGAGCAGAACGACGATAGACTAAGTTTCCTGCCTTATCTGCCTTATAAGCTTTTAGTAAGGCGACATTCGCACGAACTGGGAGTTCTAAAAGATATTCCTGACCTTCTACAACAATCTTCTGCTTCCCTTCCTCAATAATCGTTCCGATTCCCGTGGGCGTTAAGATTCCACCTAGACCTGCGCCACCTGCGCGTATTTGCTCTGCTAACGTTCCTTGGGGGACAAGCTTAACATCCAATTCGCCGGCAGTCATTTGCCTCCCGGTTTCTTTATTGGTCCCAATATGAGTTGCGATCAGTTTGCTAGCGCAATGCTTTACGATCAGTTGGGACATCGCGTCCCCTAGAATACCTGTATCATTTGCGATGACGGTTAACGCCTTGGTTTCCTTATTACAAACTGCTTCCAAAATTTGATCAGGTGCTCCACACCCTATAAATCCTCCGACCATAATGGTCATTCCATTCTCGATCTTACTGACCGCTTCTTCTAGACTGACTAATTGTGCCATAGTAATTCACCCTCTCTTAAAACGATTAGACTTAATGACAGGTAAGTGATGGGAGATAAGGCAAGGCATCAAAGTTTAATCTAATTGACAACTCTTGATCAACCTCTGATAACAACTTAGAAAATAGCTGGAATATATGGTACAGTTTTCGCCAAGATCCAGCACATGAAGATAACAACAGGAAGATGAAAGACCAATTGCAAAATTGAGTATCCTGCGAGATCCCTTGCTTTCACGCCCATAATTCCCATCAAAGGTAGCATCCAGAAAGGATTGATAAAGTTTGGCAAGGCCTCTGAGGCGTTATAAACTTGCACGACCCAGCCAAGACCAACATGTAATTGTTTGGCAGCTTCGAGAAGATAAGGTGCTTCCACGATCCATTTCCCACCGCCGGAGGGAAGGAATAATCCGAGAATAGCCGAGTAGACTGCAACAATTGCCGGGAATGTATTTTGAGTTGATATGGAAAGGAAGAACTTCATCAATAATTCAGCAAGTCCAGAGCCCATCATGACCCCGAAAATACCGGCATAAATAGGAAATTGGATGAGTACACCGCCAGTAGCAGGTATGGATTTAGCGGCTGCATTCAAGAAGCTTCTGGGTGTCCAGTGCAATAACATCCCCAACATCAAGAACATAAAGTTGTACGTGTTAAGGTCTAGAGCAGCGATAGGTCCTTTCGTGTTAATAATGTTAAAGACATAAATAGCACCGATAGCAACAAGGACAAGTGTCAAAATTGGGCTATACTCTAGCCACTCTCCAGGCTTTTCAGCTTTGGTTTTTTCAGTAAGGTCGTCGCCTGCTCCGTAATTGATTCCGGCCATTTCAGCTGTTTTAGCCTTATCAGCATTCGGCGTAGAATAAAAGCAGATCGTGACTGACATAACAATCAGTACAATAATCATGACTAAGTTCTGCCAAGTGAAAATAGTTTCAGATAATGGAATCGTACCGCTAATTTTATACAGCGCTGGAGGAATAGAAGATTTCGTGGTCATCAACAGCGCTGGTGCGGAAGAAAGCCCTAAAGCCCAGATACTTCCGAGCCCGAGGTACCCCGCTGCACCAATTGCTCTGTAATCGACCCCTTTTACCCGTTTGCTCACTTCTCTAATGAGGATTCCGCTGAAAATCAAGCTAAAACCCCAACTTAACAGAGATGCAATCATGGCAAAGAAGGCAACAAAGGCCACTGCGGTCTTCGGAGTTTTAGGAATCGTTGAAAGTCTAACAATGAGCTTATGGACTGGCTTAGCCGAAGCTACGACGTAACCTGTAATAACGACAAACGCCATTTGCATCGCAAAGGGGACTAGATCCCAAAAGTGAGCTCCGAAATCGGTACCAATTTGTGTTGGAGTACGCCCCATCAATAGCGCCGCTGCTCCCACGATCACCACCGCGATGACCGCAAATACATAAGCATCTGGGAACCACTTTTCACTCCAATCAGCCAGTGCAAATCCCGCGCGAGCCATTAGTCCGTCTTTCACCGGTTCTGTTTGATTTTTTTCCTTGTTATCCATCTTTCACACACCCTTCGTTTAAATTTACCGAGAAGATTCTTTCCAGCCTCTCCTTTACCCCCCGTTTCGTAATTGACTCACCCGCTCCTGACTATTACTAATAGCAAGTTCTGTGCCAACTCGATTTCCCTAAATAACTGTTCAACATATTCGCCCGAGATGCTTGGTATTGGCCGGTTACAGCCATTATAATGAGCACAACAAAAACACCACCCGCTTTATATTTAAGCGAGTGGTGTGAAACAAGACGTCGGTAAGTGTGAAAAATTATGCATAGTTTAGAATCTTCAGTATGAGAGTCCAACACGAGAAATATTGAACCTAATCGCCAGACAATTGTATCCCCATATGATCCTGTCCGAATATGAAGTGGAAAATGCCAATCACAGTATATCAGTACAACGACTGGCAACATACTTATAAGCAATTGTCGATGTCTCTGAAAGATGACTCTTTTACCGGAGCCCTCTCAACCACCTTTTGAAGATATACCCAAAGGCGCTGTGGTCGTTTCCATTACAGTTTTTCCCGATATAGTCAAAAATGAGATGGATAATCGGGCCGTGAAGACAAATATAACATTACCTGCATGGTTAAAAGAATTGGCTGAAACGCAAGGAGTAAATTTCTCGCAGATCACCCAAGCAGCCTTAAGAGAATATCTTGAGGTAGAAAAACAATAACGCTGATAAGAAATAGAGGATATAGGGGTTAACCCCCCACTAATATCCTCTATTTTCTATTTGTGTCCTATAAATACTATGATACGTAGTGAAAAACTTCATCCTCGTACTCCATTTTTTTATTTACTCGATCTCTGGCCGCTTAATAATGTAGCAAACATAACAGCTATTAAAATGACTAAGCTGCTATTAAAGTACTCAGCACGACACATGGGGTATGATATTCAAACTCTAAAGGCTAATTACCAGCACCTTGGATTAACAAAAACACAGGAGCTCGATGATAAATCAAGCGGTTATATAGCAAGATAGCAGCCGAAAATAGTCAACAAACTTAGAAAGGATATTTTCTCCGGGTGATAGTATAGTTATGGAGACAACGCCATAATCAAACGCACACAGAGAACGAACTGTACAGTGTTATGCTGGGCAGTTCGTTCTCTGTTTTGGTTTTAGTTGTCTGCAACTAATTTTTATTGTTAAAACATGTTCAATGTTCAACAACCACTGAAATCTTGGTCAATGCGAAAAGTATACGTCCACAGCATCCCAAAGTGTCTCATTAAAAATCATTAGCCACTAAACCCTTTTTATTAACCTAGTTATAGTAATGCTCTTTCCATAGGAATCAGTGGCCACTACAGAAATATTATTGATACCAAGGGTAAGATAAACACTTTTGCTAAAGTTCCCGTTAGAATCGGTTATAGCCGGTAAGCCGTTAATGCTGACTCTACTTCCGGCTTGTGCATGGCCTGTGACCGTAATATACATTACACTGGTCTGATAGTTATCTGCTGGCGTAACCGTCAGCAGTGCCTGGGCTTGATAAACAACTGTTTGAGTTAGCGTTGTTGAATAGCCACTTGTATCAGTACCCACTACCGTAATGATATTAGTTCCAAGCTGCAGGTTAACGTTAGTACTAAATTTACCTGAAGAATCAACCGTTACTGCTTGCCCTTTTACTGTTACTGTGGCTCCAATTGCCGTAGTTCCTTTTACCGTTATAGAACTTTGATCAGTTATTTGATTCGGGGTAGGGCTATTTACTATTACTGCTGGCCTGTAGTACTTACGGGTTATAGTAATGCTCTTTCCATAGAAATCAGTGGCTACTACAGAAATATTATTGATACCTGGGTTAAGATAAACATTTTTGCTGAAATTCCCGTTAGAATCGGATATGGCCAGTAAGCCGTTAACGCTTACTCTACTTCCGACTTGTGCTTGGCCTGTGACCTTAATATATATTCCACTGGTCTGATAGTTATCTGCTGGCGTAACCGTCAGGAGTGCCTGGGCTTGATAAACAACGGTTGGAGTCAGCGTTGTCAAATAACCACTTGTATCAGTCCCCATTACCGTAATGATATTAGTTCCAAGCTGTAGGTTAACGGTCGTGCTAAATTTGCCTGAAGGATCAACCGTTACTGCTTGCCCCTTCACTGTTACCGTGGCTCCAATTGCCGTAGTTCCAGTTACAATTATAGAACTTTGATCAGTTATTTGATTCGGAGTAGGGCTATCTACAATTACTACTGGACTATAGTACTTACGGGTTAGAGTAGTGCTTTGTCCAGACGAATCAGTGGCCACTATAGAAATATTATTGATACCTGGGTTAAGATAAACGTTTTTGCTAAAGTTCCCGTTAGCATCGGATAAAGCCGGTAAGCCGTTAACGCTTACTCTACTTCCAGCTTGTGTTTGGCCTGTGACCTTAACATACATTTCGCTGGTCTGATAGTTATCTGCTGGCGTAACCGTTAGGGTTTGCGTTGGTACTGGGGTTGGTGTTGGTGTTGGTGTTCGAATAGGAAGTCCAATTTAAGGGGGTATAACTGGAAAATATTGAATAAATAGAAAATAATGTGCACCTTCTACCCAATGCACCAATATTCTGATATGCGTCCTCGTACTCAGAATCCGTTTAGAGTGACTAGGGAGCATATTCAGATACATCGTTTCTTCCATCTATTTCTCTTATATAATACCATTCTTGCAATGATTTTTTGCATTAGAAAATTGCCTAAACTAATAGTCTAGGCAATTTTTGGGCTAAGTTTTGTTACAGCCCTATTGTTGATTGTTAATATGGGTAGTCCGATTATCACGGTGTGCATTTCTTTGATGCTTACAATGCCAAGTGAAGTTTAATAATTAGCTGCCATTATAGGACCTTTGGCACCAGTACAAGGGCCTTTGGAACTAGTATTATATTTACTACACAATAATAATAATAAATATAATACTTGCTTGGCGTCGTAACTGCGTTAAGGTCGGAGCAAGGTAGGACGGCGGACCTCACAGTTGCAGGGAACAATACGGCCCGGAATCCCGCCCTTGTTTATTTATACCATACTTCGATCTTAGATCCAGAAGGTGGAAGTCCTGTTCCATCACTTAAAACTGAGTTATAACACTTGATGGTGACAAATCTTCCTTCTTTCTCATACTCGGCAACAAAGTTATTTGCCCCTGAAGTGAATGACCCGGACTTTAATACCCAACCTTGAACGGACATTCTAGTGTCAGTCTGTTCATTGTAATACTTCCAGACCTGATCCACTGTAATCTCCGCGCTTCTGTTGGAGATGATAACCTGCCCGGAATCATAGTTGGCGGGTGTTGTTGACTCTCCCAGGAACAGGGAAGCCTCATTTGGAGAACTCCACTGGTAACCTGGATACTTGGGAATATCTGTTGGGAAAGAGTCGACCAATTGCAACCCATGAGCTGCTGAGTGGCACCCTGTACAACTTAGGTTTTTGCTAGCGATAGTACGTTTTACAGCCTTATTATCGCTCTCATGGCAGGTAGCACAATCGTTTTGAACACCACCACCGGTTTTTACATTGCTTAGGTGTTCAGTGGTCAACGTGTTGGCGTGACAAGTCACACAATTAGCGTCAAATCCGTCCCAGACATGGAGTTGATCATGATTAGCGTTGACATGACAGGCATCACATTTTGTAATTTTATTGGCGATCGCCTTGACCACGTCTGGATTAGTACTCTTGTGACAGGTATTGCAGGTTATCGCATTTCCATCTTTGTCAACGCTACCCGGTCTCGCGTGTTCCTTGGTTAACGATTGCGCATGACACTTGTTGCAACTGGTATCTGTATTCTTATGGAGTTCAGGGATGTCGTGGCCATCAACGGGTTTCGTAGCAGCTACCAGTGTGTAACGGGGATCAGGGTAACTATAATGTCCCTTTACGTTGGCACCCGGCTGGTGACAGATAACACAGTCAACCATTTCCCGGTTTGTTTTGATTCTTAATGGGAAAGTGGGATCATTATTTGTTGCATTATAGGATATAGCTGTACTTGTACCGTGTGATAAACTATGACACGCTTGGCAATCGGCCGGTTGGGAAATGAAGCTATGGCAATTTACGCAGCTTTCGTAATTGTGACTTTGGTTATCAACTAGTTGTAGCGGGTGTGAAGCAAGCCCAGTATACCCTGCATGGCATGTAGTACAATTGCTCACATTGGAGTCAGCCATATCCGGGTAGTTATTACCATTGGTATAGAATTTCCATGTCGCTGTAGAGCTGAGGCCTGAATTGTCTTTAATTGTTACATTGACGGTGTGATAGCTTTCATCGGATAACTGCCCACTTTGGTAGGTTACTTTGCCGGCAGTGGCTTGGATATTGTTCACTTCAACTCCATCAACCGTCAGTTTCACTGATTGAGGAACTATAGGTCCGTTTAAAGACTTGTAATCCACCGAAATCAGCGGGGTCAAATCGGTGACTCCATATAGGAAAGGTGTCATGTTAGAGAAAACCAGTTGAGTATTCACGTTAACCGTCCTTGTTTGTGATTTACTAACACCTACCTGGTTTGTAGCGGTGACAACCAGGGTATGCTGCCCATTTGTAATAACACCAGTATAATTGTAATTGATATGCTTTAAATCGCTTGTCGTGGTACTTTCGATCGTTAGTGGAGCTCCATCCACCGTTGCTTTCACACTGGTAATAGGAACAACATCATCGATATAACCCCTAAAAGCCAGTGTCCCATTCGTGATTGTATATCCGTCCACCAAAGTAGTGGTCCCGCTGGTAATACTAGAGAATTGTGGCCCACTACTGGCATTGGTAAAGGACCAGGTTTTGGATCCCAAATTTCCTGCGGTATCCTTGGCCTCCACGTATACATTCACCGTTCCATTAGGGCAAGGACCCTTATAGCTAACAGTTGCTGTTTCCTGGGAAACCTCTGTGGTAACGGCGGTATTATTAATTTTCATAATTACAGTGGACCAGTTAACAGAACCGTTATCAGCGATAACCGCGGAAACAATCGCGTCATATTGGTTTGAAGCTGCCGGTGAAACTGTGAATGTGGGGGGACAGCCTACAGTAAAAGACCACTTTTCAGTGAGTAGGTTGCCACGTTTATCCGCAATAGTGACCAAAGCTTCATGAACACCGTCGTTCAGTACGGGTGGCGTAAATGTAACAGTGCCTTCCTTATAGGAATCTGTTATCCAAGCAGGTTCCCACCAGCCTTCCTCTGGATCATCAATCCATACCCTTCCCATGTGGCCTTTGTTTACCAGATTAGGTGTGACTGGTATATTATCAATTTTCGCTACCAAAGTAGCAGCATTCAGGTCATCTGATGCGGTTATATAGACAGAAACCTGTGGATTAGGTGCAGATACCTTACTGTCCTTTGCCGGAGACCAGGCACATGCAACAGCATTAACAGAATTCTTATTGAAGATCCAGGTTTTCGAACCGAGATTGCCGTTCTTATCCTTTGCTTCAATTAAAACTGTTCTGTCTCCATCTGCAATGACACCTTCATAGGAGACAGTGCCGATAGCTCCACCAGTCGTGTGCTGGACGATTGTCCCGTCAAGCTTAAACACGACTGTACTCCAGTTAATCCCAGCACTGTCACTAACTACGGCTGATATTTTGTCTAAGCTACCCACTATGCTGCTAGCCGCAGGTGAAAGTTCGGTAAATTTAGGGGGTGCATCAACCGAGAATGACGATGTACCGGTTTGTGAGTTACCTCCCATATCAGCAATTGTGACTTCAACATTATGGGTTCCTTCTGCAAGTTCAGGGGAATTCATCGAAATGGTACCCTCTCTATTGCTATCGGTGACCCAATTATAATCGTAGCCTTCCCCATCGAAATATTCTTGGTAGTGTCCTTTTAGGGTTAGTATCGCTAATACAGTATTGCCGTCAATTTTGGCTGTTACTGAGCTCGGCTTCAAATCTGACGTTGTGGACACAACATTCGCAGAAATAGCCGGTTTAGTTGATGCAATGGTGGTACTATTGGCAGGTGTCCAGCCACTTAGGATGATCACGGGGTCAGTTCCATATGCTGGGGTAATAGTCACTACGAAGGCCAAAATAATAATGGACATAATAATTAGAAATCTTTTTTTTAAACTTTGGGCCAAATAGACTTGCTTAATTTTGTCCGTCATTAAACATCACTCCTTTTTCAGGGTTATTATAGTTATAATTTTCACAATATTCCTCCTCTTATATATAATGTTATTCATTGAAAATTTATTCACAGCCAAGTGCGCAATAAATTACCAGTTTGTGGTTTAAGTTATATGTTCCTATTATTGATCTTTTTAATAGGATATGCCCCCCCATTAAGTGTATTTTTTATTTACACTTTAATAAGACTTAATAAGTAAACTTTAGCTACTGATAGTTGCCAAAAAAGCCTTCCTTATAATTGAAGGAAGGCTTTATTTTTATATGTTTTGATCATATAATCTCCGACCTTCATTAAGAACACAAATGACTAGTGCCTTGTTGTTAGCACTAGTCATTTCAATAAAACTCTTATCGGTAAACTTTATTAATTAGCATTAGATTGGGAACAATGTTTAATGATTAAACATCATCGTAGCGGAGCCGTCGACTACTTTTATCCCACCCTGGGTTTCACACCAGGTTGCTAATTTTACTCTCTTTTTTACTTCATCCAGCTCAATGATTTCAGCATATGCTGTCAAAACATCGTCGACATAAACCGGGGCTTTGAATATTAACTCCTGCTTTAAATAAACAGAACCGATACCTGGCATTTTGGTTCCCAGGACGGCCGATATTAAGGCCGCACTAATCATCCCATGGGCAATACATCGACCAAAAACTGTCGTCTTAGCAAACTCCTGGTCAAAGTGCAACGGGTTTGTATCTTCAGATACATTGGCAAAACCCTGTATGACATCTTGGCTTATAGTTTTACTGATACTATCTTTCATCCCAATTTTTAATTCATCAAATGTTTTCTGTATAAACATGAATATAGCTTCCCTTATTAACTGTTAATCCTTGATTAAGCTCTTGCGAAACTCTAAACATTTTACAATAGGCATGTTTTTAATAACGGTTGGTTAAAGTAACAAAGGATTCATAATCAAGGAGGGTAAATGATGGATGAAATAGAGAAAATACACGATACACAATCGAAAGCCGAACAAAATAAAAAGCACCAAGGTAAAGGCAATCCAGACAAAAAGTTATCCAATAAGCAGCACAGTACTAATAAATAGCCCTTTACGAAACCATGATCTTTTAAGATCATGGTTCTTTTTTCCCTATCCCCCCATCTTCCTTAAATTTACTATTCGACGCGGATCTCAATTTCCCCTTTGGTAAAGAAGCGTATAATACAGACTATTCTGTCATATTTAAAAGCCCCGGAATGCCTGATCAATATGAACAGGCTTCCGGGGCTTTTGTAATTCAAAATTCACGACTCTTGTCCTTCAATTGGCGAAAAGACCCATAAACGGCTCCCTCCAAAGTTAATTACCAGGCTAACTACCGTAGCAACCAATTTAGAAACGAGCAAGGGCCATGCTAACTGATGGTGAAAGTAGACTAATAATCCATAAGTTATTGCTAGGGTTCCAAGGTTTAGTGTGAAGAATCGGATCAGCTGTCCGGAGGATTGCCCGCGGCCCTTGAAGGTCCATTTCCGGTTGAGGAGAAAGCTGTTCAACACTCCACAGGTATAAGATACGCATTGTGCCACGAGCAACAATACACCCATATTGGTTAGAACCGTAAACACCGAAAAATCAACCGCCGTATTGACGGCTCCAACCAGACAGAACCTCATAAATTCTAGAGAACGCTTCGACATTAGACATCCCTCTTCTTGTCAAAACCAATCTCATTTTTAACAATGTATAACGGCCTACTTTTACTTTCTTCGAAGATTCTGCCGATATATTCACCCATGATACCCAGAAAAATGAACATAACCCCGTTCATAAACACGCTGACTGCGATCAAGGACGCCCAGCCTTGCACTGTGTCATTGGTAAATAATTTTTGATAAGCAACGTATAAGAGGAAAATAAAACTAAAGAAGGAAACCGTAAATCCAAGATAACTTGCTAACTTTAACGGCTTGTAGGAGAAGGAGGTAATGCCATCAGCCGCCAGTCTCAGCATTTTTACCAGTGGATATTTTGTTTCTCCAGCAAACCGCTCTTCTCTCTCATATTCAACCGCTGTCTGTTTAAAGCCAACCCAACTTATTAGGCCTCTTACGTATCTACTTTTTTCTGTAAGATTTTTCATAACCTCACAGACTTTACGATCGATCAGTCTAAAGTCGCCGACATCTGTTGGTATATCTACTGTTGTCATATTCGTCAGTATTCTATAATATAGCTTTGCCGTCATCTTCTTAAAAAGAGTCTCCCCTTTTCTTTTCGATCTTTTACCGTAAACAACGTCAAACCCTTCTTTCCACTTCTCGATCATCTTTAATATTATTTGAGGGGGATCTTGAAGGTCTGCATCAATGACGACAACCGCAGCACCAGTTGCATAGTCCATACCCGCACTGATCGCCACTTGGTGCCCAAAATTTCTAGAGAAATCTAAAATTCTTACGTTATTATCTGCTTCGGATATTTCATTTAAAATCTCATAGGTCCTATCTCTACTTCCATCATTGATGAAAATTAATTCATAGGATTCCTTGGTACTGTCCATCACTTCTTTTAATCGTTTGTAGGATTCATGGATAACCTCTTCCTCATTGAAAACAGGAACAACGATTGAGAATCTTACATTTGACATCAATTTTCCTCCTTTAGCTATGAAAAAACCAGGTTTTAAACCAGGTTAGATAATTTACAACAAAACTCTTGTCAACGACCAATCCAGAGATAATAGGGTAGAAGAGAATAAACATCAATAACACGAAAGCCATATAACCGTAGACATAGTATTTTGCCTTTTCATTTCTCTCCTGAAAATATGCCACCATATAAACGATACAAAACATGACGAAAGGCAATGATGCAAAATAATGATAGATAAAGGTCAGCCTTTTAATGAACATCCAAGGTACATATTGAGCTAACCCTCCAACGATCAGAAACAGAGCTAGTTTGTCCTTCTTTTTTATACCAATGATTACTGTACCAATGACTGCAAAAACGCCTACCCACCATATTGCAGGATTTCCCATGGCAACAATACTAGATATCTTTCCTGGTGGCAAATTAGCCCCAGCATAATACCACATAGGCTTTACCATAAAGGGCCATTGAATCCAAGTCGATTCGAAAGGATTTGTCGCGACGAGCGTACTATGATACTTGAACATCTCTTTTTGTAAGGATAATACCTCTTTAAATCCATGACCAGGACCTAGTATCATCATGTAAGGAATATAGGACATAACATAAACAATCGAAGGGACAATGATGAAAAATATAATGCACCAGCCTATAATCTTAACATTGTAACTTAAGTAATTATTTTTAATATTTCTACATGCTTCAATTTTCGCTTTATCTTTTGAAGGGACGCCAGTAGCTAAAAATCTTTCAGCAACTCGATACTCTTGAAAAATGGAAACCAGTTTTAGCAAAAACAGGATGGCTAAACCAACCCCAGCATAGAGACTGATCCATTTAGAGGCAACGCCTAAGGCAAAGGCTGTTCCGCAAAGCGCTAATGGAATCAGGGATTTCCGAATACTTTGATTAAACGGCCTAACTTCAGTAAAGCTATGCATAAAATAAAACATGAGTATAATGAAGAAAACTCCAAACACATCGACGGTTGCTATTCGTGTTTGGGTAAAATGCATAAAATCAAAGGACATAAGGAAGGCCGCTAGAAACCCGTACTCTGATTTTTTAAATAGTTTCTTTCCGAATACATACATTAGGGGGATCATAGCAATCCCAAATAAGGTACCCATAATTCTCCATCCAAAAGGATTCATACCAAAAATTGTGACTCCAAGAGAGATAATTATTTTACCTAGCGGTGGATGAGTCCATTCAAAGGGCTCCATTCCGTGTAATTGCTCGTAGGCAGTTCTAGCATGATAAATCTCATCAAAAATCATACCCGTGGAATATGAGCTATTCGTTTCAACATACTTTTGTTCATCAAATATATTCTCTGGCTTTCCTCCATCGTTCGGTGATGCCTTTAAATCAGTGATGCCTTTAATTATATAGGGACTGCCACTATTTTTTCCGAAGAAGCCTATTTCATTGATCATGCCGCCTGGAGCTATGACGGAAAACTTCACATATCTGGCATGTTCATTTAAGTCTAGTTTATCCCAATTGTAAATTGTCTTCTGATCGAGTGATAAGCCGTTTCCCCAAGTTGTCCCATCTTCTGAAAAGCTCAGAGTATAGCGGCCCTCTCCGAGGCCAAAATAATAACTTATTTTACTTATATCCTTGCTCTCTCCAAGATCAACCTTAAAGCTTTCGCCCAGCGTAGCTGGCTTCCAAAAGCTCTGCGGCACCTTTGTACTCCCAAGATTTATAAAGGCAAGGGTAGAATATACAATGACTAAGGCTCCAAGGAGTATATAATCCTTTCGGTTCAATCTGCTCTCTTGTTTTCCTTCCGTCTGTAAAATGTTTTTATCTATGTCAGTTTCACTCACTTTAATTTTATTATCTGATGGGTCTTTTGAAATTGAAGTAACCTTCTTTGTTTTATTTCTGCAATATTCAATTCCAATCCAAACGACCCAAAAATAAAGCAGCAAATTAATCAACGCTACTATTTGTAATACGCCATCGGTACTCGAAATAAATAAGCCGCCTTCTAGCCCAGAACGATTTAACACGTACGCTACATTGATAAAATGGGTGCTACTAAAGGCTGCAAAAATAGTTATCGCTCTTTTATCTTTAGAAAAAATATACCAAACCAAACATAAGGCAATCGCAGGAAACATATACCGTTCATGCATTTTAGTCGTAAGCATGAAGACTGAAAGTATTGTAAAGAAAGCGACATAGGGGAGTTTGCCTTCCAGCTTTGATTTGAAAAATACTACACCACCGAAGAGTACTGTGAAAACAATCGAAATTGAACTCCAGGTACTATAAGAAAGGGTCATTATCTTCGTCGTATCTATTTCCCAGTTTCCACCGATCAAGGCAAATAGATTAAAGGCATTTAAGGACCCGTAAGGATAGGAATTAAGAGTACTTGTATACTTATCGATGATCCAAAAGGCATTTTGTTTTAAAGAAAATGGAAGGATTAAAATAACAAAAAGTGAAATTGCTGCAAGGGCACTATACGCAAGGATTCTCAGATCTCTTTTTTTAATGAAGGCTAATAAAAGTATGGGCGTAAAAATAAGGGCTTGTGGTTTCATGAGTAAAGCCACAATATAAATCATGGATGCCACTATAAGTCTTTCTTTCATTGCATACACAACCATTAGAAGGATCAACATAGTAAACAAGCCATCGACTTGTCCCCAGACCGCGGAATTATAGATAATCGCTGGATTAAGTGCATAGATAGAACATAGTCCAAGGGCTAAATAACTTCCCACTCTCTTCTTTGCTAGCCTAAATATGATATAGGAACTTATGATATCTGCAATGATCGAAGGAAGCTTCATCATGAGCAGCATTAGACTTGAATTCCAGTCCAAGGAAAATAACATCTGTAGCTTTCCTATGATATATAAGACATAAATATAGCCTGGAGGATAATCTCTCAAACCATTGAGAAGATAAAAATCAGCCATTCCTTTTGAAGAAACTTCAGCAGCCCAACCTTTAAAACAAGCGATATCTCCCCCAAACCCTTGTGCCAACAAGCCTATCACCATTCTGATGAGTAAGGCTGAGAAAAGAAGGATCAGTAGAGCTGTCTTTTCTTGTCTATCCGTTAAGTTTGTCTTGGTCTTAATATTCTTGCCCATGATAACCATCAAGAATCTCCCTTTTGCGTGTGCATATTCCTATTTCAGCGTATATGTAATATATGCTAACACATTCTACAAAATACAACAAATCCCCTCTTTGACTTTTCTCTGCCCTATCTTGCAAGCTACAGACAAAACGCCTCTCTAGGTGGTATCATAGGAAAGACATTATGAAACGAGTGACTTAGAGTTACCCTTGAAAGGACCATGCAACTTGACTGAAAAAATTTATGTCGTTGGACATAAAAACCCCGATACGGATTCGATTTGTTCCGCGATCGCTTTTGCTCGCTTGAAGGAACGGCTGGGAATACATCATGTTACCCCTTATCGAGCTGGAAAACTCAATCGCGAAACTGCCTTTGTGCTCGATTATTTTGGAGTCCATGTTCCTGAGTATTTAGCAGACTTACACCTTCGGGTCAAAGACCTTCTCAATGAGGGCGTTCCAACGGTGCAGGTAGGAACCTCGCTCCAAGAGGCTTGGCTTGCGATGAAGGAAAAAGCTCAAAAGACACTCCCCGTGGTGGATCAGGCTAGCCGAATGCTCGGGATGATTACGGTTGGCGACATTGCGGAAACATACATTGGCACGATCGGAATCTTGGACTTCGGATCGCTTAATGTTACTGTAAAAAACGTGGTACAGTCGTTGAAGGGCAAGCTCCTAGCGGGTGATGAAGCTGAGGAATTGCGCGGACAGGTTTACGTCGGTGCTATGCATCCCCAAGAGCTCCGAGACGTCGTCGAACCAGGAAACATCCTGCTAGTGGGAAATCGTCCAGAAACACAAGAAGCGGCCTTAGCGCTTGGGGTCTCTTCGCTAATTCTTACAGGCGGCGCTGTTCTCACCGAAAAACTTCTCCAAGAGGCGAAGCGACAACGGATTATTGTGATCTCCGTCAAGGTAGATACCTTTACAGCAGCCCGCTTATTACCTATGAGTGTGCCCGTCGAAAGCATCATAAAGAAACAAAGTATCGTGTCCTTTCACGTCGATGACCTCATCTCTGAAGTTCGAAAGAAAATGTTGGAAACGCGCTATCGTAATTATCCCGTCTTGGATGATGAGGAACACGTGGTTGGACTTCTCAGCCGTTATGATCTGCTGAGCATGAGTCGTAAGAAAGTGATTCTCGTGGATCATAATGAATGGGGGCATGCTGTCACAGGGGCAGATCAGGCCCAAATCTTAGAGATTATTGACCACCACCGAGTGGGGGGCATTCAAACTGGGGAACCGATTGTCTTTCGTAACGAACCCGTCGGTGCCACGGCCACCTTGGTAACTCAGTGTTATAGAGAACGAGGATTAGCACCGGAAAAAGACATCGCGGGAATCTTACTCGCGGCCATCCTTTCCGATACGGTGTTATATAAGTCACCCACCTGTACCGAAATTGATCGTGAGACAGCGGTTTATCTACAATCTATTTGTGGTGTTGATGCCAGTCGTTTCGGAACTGAAATGTTTAAGGCTTCTTCCAACTTAGCCGATCATACTTCCCAGGAGCTGATTGAGGAAGACCTTAAGACCTTTACCTTAGGCGGAGAAAAGGTCGGCATTGGACAAGTGAGTGTGATGGGTTCGGAGGGTTTAAGTCATATCCGTGAAGACTTAAGAAAACACCTTGAACGACTCCGGGACGAGCAAGGAATGCGCTATCTTCTGTTAATGGTCACGGACCTATTGTCGGAAGGGACAGAATTATTTATAACCGGTGAAAATCCAGAAGAGGTTGCTAAGGCCTTTGGAAAAGCTCTCCATGAAGGAAGTATTGAGCTACCCGGTGTCCTTTCCCGCAAAAAACAAGTCGTGCCCCCTTTATCAAGGCACTTCTCATAAGGTGAAAAATACAGATAGAGGGGCGCTTGGCTTTAGGTTGCCAAGCGCCCCTCTATCTGTATAGATCCAGTCCAAGAGTTTAATCATCGATCTAAGTATTCATCTCAATCCTTCGAGAGCCTTAAGGAAGCGTTTTGTTGATCTCCAATTCACTAGAAGCCTCGTTTTCGATGCGGGTTTCTAGCTTAGCAAACTGGGCTTCTAACTTAGATAATCGTTCCTCAATGTCGACAAGCTTGGTTTCTGTTACGTTCATGGTCATTACCTCCATTAAATTAACATTACCTCATTATATTGCCCAATTCGTCGTTTCTTACAAGTATTTTTATATCATGCAATGATAACCTTATTACGGTCCTGTCTTTTTGCATCGTAAAGGGCGTTATCTGCCATGATAAATAATTCCTCAGCAGTTTTAGCCTTTGTAGCACTGGCTACGCCAATAGAGATGGTTATCTTACTCAGGGTCTGAGACTGTTTAATGATAAAATTAAAGTCCTCACAAGCCTTCCGGATTCTTTCGGCAACAATCGTTGCATCCTCTAAGGTACATTCAGGAAGTATGACCGTAAATTCCTCTCCCCCAAAACGGCATACCACGTCAAAACTTCTGACATTGCGTTTCACTAATTCTGCTAACTCAACCAGCAGTTTATTTCCCTGTAAATGACCAAATTGGTCGTTATATTTTTTAAAATGATCAATATCGATGACAAGTAAACAAATATTAATGTTTGAACGAGTCGCCCTGATCCACTCTTCTTGAAGTCTATTGTCAAAATATCGATGGTTATACAAGCCCGTCAGTCCATCAGTAATGGATAGGCGTTCAACGTCAGCATAAAGTTGGGCATTATAGATTGCCATAGCAACGTGACTTGAAATGATACTAAATATTTTCCGCTCCCTAGCACTAAATTCTCGTATATTCGCTGCATCGAAAGCAATGACCCCTAACAGTTCATCCCGATAGATTAACGGATAACCGATACTAGAGCGATTATTAAACCGATCTAGTACGCCAGGTTCATGGGCTGTTTGCTTAATTAAATCCGTCTCACCCAAATTGCGTACATAAATGGGCTCCCGTCCTTCCGCAATCATGCCAGGTGCCCCTACCCCAAACGGTATCTCTACGTTGGGTACTTTAGACATATCTTTGTATTCGTTACAGCAGGTTAGCCTTAGACAATCTGTATTTTTGTCTAAGAGGAAAACAGCCGTTGAAGTTAACCCTAAGTAATCAACCACGACGGTCACTATATTTGCTAAGACATCCTCCAGTTTTAAGGATGAATTGATTGTTTTAGTCACCTTGGATAACAAATCAAAATCTAGACCGCTGAAGATGAGTATTGCTCCGCGGAATTCGCCTGATTGATGATATCGTGCTGACATCTCTAATTGTAGGGGAATTAGATAACCCTCTTTATGTTTTATTCTGAGTGTCAGAACCATTGATGATCCGTTTTTAATATTACGCCAATAATCTTTGGCTTTGGCTTCTGTCACAGGAAGATCCGTATTTAGGAACTCAATCAACCGTTCAAATCTTAACCCTTCCAAGTCATGCTGGCTATAGCCCACTAATTCTTGAAAATTCGTATTTACAAAGGTGATACTTCCTAACTCATTCAAAAGTAAAACACCTTCATTAATCTTGTCTAAAACAACTTTAGCATCGTGAATGTATTCATGGTCATTCTGGACTTTTGGCGTAGTCACCTCAACACGACCCTTCCTCAGACCCTGACCTTACGTATTTTTTTGTAATGAACTTGATTTTTATATTGACGTAATTATTCTATACCCAATATTTACCTATGTAAATGTTTAATTTTTAAAAAAGGGATGACTCTTGATAGAAATGTGATTTCTATCAAGAGTCATCCCCATAAATTGTGTTGAGGTACGCTTCTAGCGCCTAAAGCTGAATGTCCGTGAGCACGGTTAAATCAGCATGCAGCTGTAAAATGCTAGAGGGGACTGCTGTGCTCACAGTTCCGTAGAGCGTCTTAGACAAAATCTCTCTTTTGCTGTCCCCACTGACCAGTAAAAGAATTTTTTGAGCTCGCATAATGCTGCCAACTCCCATGGTGACCGCTTGGTGTGGAACGTCGCTAGAACTCGCAAAAAAGCGTGTATTTGCTTGTATTGTCTCCGCCGTCAAATCCACGACATGCGTATGAATTTCCATATTGTGTGAAGGTTCATTGAACCCAATATGGCCGTTGAGACCTAGACCCAAGATCTGCAACCCAATGCCCCCGGCCCTTTGAATCGCCTCATCGTACCTTTGGCATTCCGCCTCTAGATCGGGACCCGCTCCCCGAGGGATATCCATATTTGCTTTCGGCAAATCCACTTTACTCCAAAAATGTTCTCGCATAAAATAGGCGTAGCTTTGCGGGTGATCTACAGATAAGCCAACATACTCGTCAAGGTTAAACGTTCGGGCCTCAGAAAAGCTAATGAGCCCTTCTTCGCCAAGCCGGGCCAAATATTGGTACATGCCAATGGGTGTACTTCCCGTGGGAAGACCCAACACTAGATTTGGGCAAGCTAAGATTTCACGGGCCACCCAACGGGCGGCCATTTGGCCTAAACTTACATTATCTTTTGCGTAAAGATATTTCATGGGTTCGCCTCCTAGATTTCCCTTGCCTCATACACTAACCTGCCTCGCAGCCAAACCTGCTTGATGTCAAAATTCGCTGACAGGCGGATGAACGTGGCTTCCTTGTTTATTTCTAGACTGCCAACCCGGTGATCAATTTCTAACAGCTTCGCGGGGTTAGACGTTACATAACTCACAGCCATCGGCAATGGGACTTGAAGTGTTTGTACCAACATTTTTAAACCCTGGCGCAAGGGATAGGCACTACCGGCAATTGTCCCATCTGATAACCGGGCCATACCCTGACGTACGAAGGTCTTTTGTCCTCCGAGTTCGTATTCTCCTTCCGGCATGCCCACTGCTCTAGTGCCGTCAGAAATCAAACAAACCCGCTCTGTTGATTTATTCTTTAAGGCCAGTTCTAGCATTGCCGGGTGGATGTGCACCCCATCCGCAATAATCTCTAACGTGATCGTTTCCTCCAGTAACGCTTTTGTTAAGAGGCCTGGGTTACGATGATGAATGCCTGGCATCGCATTAAACGCATGCGTAATATGTCGCACACCCCACTGCACCGCCTGCTCCATCTGAGCGAAATTGGCCGCGGTATGTCCGGCTGAGGGAATGACGCCATGCGCCAGGCAAACCTCAGCAAGTTCTTGCCCATCCCGTCTTTCTGGAGCAAAGGTCAGAATCTTGACGAGATCTGGAAACTCGCACAGCAGGTCTGCTAAGAATTGTGCACTCCCGGCCTTGCCTTCGTCCCATATCGTGTCCGCGGCTTGCGCGCCTCGAAACTCCTTCGCTAAGAAGGGGCCTTCCAAATGGAGTCCTAGAATTTCCGAGCCCTGTAAATGTCCCCCGTTAAAATCCACAACATTTTGCAACACTCTCTTCAGCTGTCCAGAGCTACAAGACATCGTTGTCGGCAAAAAAGCGGTGGTGCCTTCTTTCAGCAGAGCCTCAGCGAGGGTCTGTAAGCTCTCTGGAGTACCATCCATAACATCGCAGCCGCCGGCCCCATGCACATGCGTATCAATCAAGCCGGGGATTAAGACATCCCCTTCCAGATTCCACACTGTTGTTTCGTTCAATGGTTTGACTGGCGAAGCTTCTTCAAAAATTTCTTTCACAATACCGTCTTCCCAGATTATTCCACCGTTGCAAATACGATCCGGGAGAACCAATGTTGCGCCGTATACCAAACTTCGATTCATGACAATGCCTCCCCAAGTGCCCAGTGGTGCACGGCCCAAGCCACACCCGATTCGTTGTTCGACTTCGTGACGACTTGGGCTTGCTGTTGTACAAATTTAGGCGCGTTACCCATGGCGACACTTAACCCTGCCACTTCGAACAGACTCAAGTCGTTATAATTATCGCCCACCGCCATAATGTTCTCAGGTCTAATCGCTAAGAACTCTGCGATCTGGCGTAACGCCGCTCCTTTGGACACATTTGCAGAACAGATCTCTAGGTTTCTGGGATCGGAACTGGTCACATTCAGACCCAGGATCCGGCCAAGTTCCCTCGCTGTCTCTACCAACGAGTTTTCACTTAACACCGCCATTTTGTAAATGGGTTCCCACGTTGTTTTAACCCATCGCGCTAAGTCGTCAACCCTTAGGGCAGGGCAATATTCTCTAATTCTCAAAGCCCACTCAGCTGGTGGCTTCTGTCCCTCTAACCGCGCCAGATTCTGTTCCGGCCAGTGGTCATTCCAACGTGACGGGGTATCATAGACCATGCTCTGGGCCGTATAAATATGACAATACAAGCCGTGGCTCTGGCAATAGGCTAAGAAGCCCAACACGACCTCCCTACTAAAGGCCACGCCGCTGTGAATTTGTTCCCCTAGTCCAATTACGGCTCCATTTAAAGCGGCGAAAGGCGTGTTCAAACCCAGCAATTGTGTGTGCCAAAAAATAGACCGTGGTATGCGGCCGCTGTTCAGAACGACTTTGCCACCTGCCGCCTGAAACGTCCGCAAGGCGTGTTGATTCGCTGTGGTAATTTCTTTATGCTCATTTAACAAGGTTCCATCAATGTCCAAGGCTATCAATTGGAAGTTCATCGTCTCAATCCGATCTTTAAAGCTTTCGACACACTACCACCGGCTTGCACTAATAGTTCTTTTGCCTCAATCGCTGAAATACCGACTAACAGCAACGTCACGGCCACTTTAACAGACCCTTCTGCTTCAATAATCGCTGCGTCTACGGCCAATCTACTAGCACCTGTCGCCAAAGATACAATACGTTTTGATCGTTCCACGAGCTTCTTATTCGTAGCCTGGACATCCACCATCAAGTTACCATACACTTTGCCCATCTTGATCATGGACGCTGTCGTCAACATATTTAACACCAATTTTTGGGCAGTACCCGCTTTCATCCTCGTTGAGCCCATGATGACCTCGGGACCGACCAACGGTGCGATTGTCAGCTCAGACACCTTTTGCATCTCCGAATCCGGAGAACAAACGACAGCCACGGTATGACATCCGACCTGGTGTGCATGCTCTAAACCGCTGATGACATAAGGTGTCCGTCCACTTGCGGCAATTCCTACAACAACATCCCTTGGTTTTAGGCCACGAGAATCCAAATCTTCAGCTGCCATCGTTAAGGAATCCTCCGCACCTTCAACGGCACAAAAAACAGCCTTTTGTCCGCCAGCGATAATCCCCTGGACCAAATCCGGTGACGTACCATAAGTAGGAGGACATTCCGAAGCATCAAGTATGCCCATTCTACCACTTGTTCCCGCACCTAGATAAAAAAGCCGACCTCCGTTACTCAAGCTCTCAACAATCCAATCGACGGCCTGAGCGATTTGAGGTAGTACTAACTCGATAGCTAAAGCAACCTTCTTGTCTTCTTGATTAATGCATTGTAAGATTTCCTGCGTTGCTAATTGGTCAATGTTTTCCGTATCCGGGTTACGAGCTTCGGTTAACAGTTTTTCCAAGTTCATAGAGACTCCCCTTTCTTCTCAATCCTTTCTATAAAGCGAAACGCCCGTCCTGGCGTCATCCATTCGAGTAGAAACGCTTCTTCTGGTACGACCTTACCCACAACGTTTACTCTGGGATCGGCAGGAAGTGCTTGCTTCACCACTTGTAGCTCCCCCATGTACCGTAGATACTGAACATTATCTAAGGTGATGTTTCCTCGCAAGCGTGGTTTCTGACGGCAGGGTAAGATGTCCCCCCGGCATAGGCCACGTGCCTCCTGAGAGCGGACAACATGTTCCCCAGTATCCCAGCGGTTTGTATGCCGAGTGGCAAAAAGGATGTCCCGTTCAGTCTTTGATAAATCAGGGTAACTCTCAATTTGTATCACTAGACATGAGGCGTCCACCTGACCAACCTCGGCCAACTCCTCAGGCGTGGCCAACGAATCTCCAAACAGAATGCCATCAACTAAGGCACTGGCCGCCAAATGTTTGGCCGCTTGTAAAGGATTCCATAATCTATGTTCTTCTAACGTTGGAAGTCCGGCAAAAATCGGACCTCGTGGGTTTTGCCGTGAAGGGATAAAGGCCAAAACAGGTATTTTATAGTTCCGAAAAACTCGAGAACGTTCGGCAAACACATCGTATGACAAACCAGTTTCCGGTCGCGGATAATAGTTGTGGCAAGCCTGAAGCCTCGCAGGGTCTGCACCGGCATCCATGATATCTTGCAGCAACTTTTCATTCACCGTGCTGGCATTGATTTCAATCGAAAATCCACTCTCCCTTGAGAGCCGGGCTATTTCCACCGGGGTAAAGCCAAAGTCCAAGCGAAGTGCCTGTAGACCCAAGCGACGCAAAGGTTCCAAGTGACCGAGACTAGCCTGAAGCAGGGTCAATGTTCTTGGTGAAATGTCTGCTGTGATCTGGAACCCTAGTTTTACGGCTTCCTCCACTAAAGCATGAAATTCTTCTAGGAGGGTTTTCTCGTTTGCCTCCGGGATGTGTAATGACGTAAAGAGCCTGGTAAAACCAGCTTGGCGGGCTAACCGTAAATAATGACGGTTCTCTTCAATTGTATACCCCATCCCCACAAATGCCGAAATACCTTTGCTAAGCATTCATAATCAACTCCTAATACAAACCATAAGACGAGTGGGTACAACCCAAGCGTCTTATGGTTTTGTAATGCATAGTACATAGGCATAACTCAATGCTCAATTCAAGCTCAAAGATCAGTCTTTAGGGTCATCAAAGCCGATGATCCAAGTGATCACAAAGCCTGCGATATAAGCGATAACTAGGCCTAGCAGGTAGAAAAGAACACTCCCGTTCTTAATCAAGAACGTCAAGGGCAAACCGGAAACGCCCATGGCGATGGAAGCAACGTGGAACGAAGCTTGTACTGCGCCACCGATTGCTGCACCCATACAGGCCGTAATGAACGGCCGCCCTAGGGGTAAGGTGACACCATAAATTAACGGTTCGCCAATTCCCAAGATTCCAACCGGTAAAGCGCCTTTGATAATATTTTTTAGTTTCTTGTTCTTCGTCTTTAAATATACCGCGAAAGCCGCGCCGACTTGACCGGCACCGCCCATGGCTAAGATCGGAAGTAATGGATTTTCTTTCGTCGTGTTCAAGAATTCCATATGGATGGGCGTTAAGCCTTGATGCAAACCGGTCATCACCAGCGGCAAGAAGGTTCCCGCCAGGACAAGACCGGCTAGCGCCCCACCGTAACCAAGCATGCTTTTGAAGAAATAGACCGTCCCGTCCGAAAGAAAACCGCCGACGGGTTGCAGGATATAGTAAGTAGCAAAACCCGTGATTAACAGAGTTAAGGTTGGCGTCACAATAATATCAATCGCGTTTGGAATCACCTTCCGTAATTGTCTCTCCACCCAGCTCATAAACCAGGCCACGATTAGAACACCGATAATGCCGCCACGGCCAGGTACCAGGGCTGCACCATTAATATGAATACTAGTAATAGCCGGGTTAATCAGCAAGACACCGGCAAGTCCACCCATGGCCGGAGTACCGCCAAATTCTTTCGCGGCATTAATACCAACAAAAACGGCAAGGTAGACAAATATTCCGCCGCCCAATGTATTTAAGATTGTGATAATCAAGGCTTTAGGGTCCATGCCCATGCGAACACCGACGTTGGTGATCCCAGAAATCATACCTGAAGCCACAATGGCTGGGATAAGGGGAATAAATATGCTCGATAATTTACGCAAGAATAATTTAAAGGGCGTACGGTTTTTATCATCAACCCCCGCCTTTAGATCCTGCACTTCACCCATTTCTATTCCTGTTAACTTTGTGAATTCTGCAGCCACCTTGTTCACGACACCAGGGCCCAGAACCACCTGAACTTGACCCGCTGATTCCACCACACCGAGGACACCCTCGATGTTCTTTAATTGGATGTTGTCCACTTGTTCCTTGTTGACCGCTGTCAAACGAAGCCGTGTCATGCAAAAGCTTGCAGCTGTGATGTTATCCTTGCCACCAAAGACTTTCAGAATTTGTTCGGCTAACTCTCGTTCCTTTGCCATCGTTTACTCCTCCTCTTCATACCTTCTATGAACGCAGGTCAATCGCAAATTTGTAACGATCACCGCGATACACTGATTTCACAAATTCTATCGCCTGCCCACCCGACGTATAGGTCGTTCGCTCGATTAACAGGACAGGGCCCTTGTTCTTGATGTTCAGCTTAGTGGCCTCCGTAGCCTTTGCCAGTGTGGCTTCCAAAGTCTGTGTGGCGCGCGCTATTTCATGGCCGCTTTCCCGCATGACCTCGTAAAGGGAACCTGTCGCCACTTTTTCTTCTGTTAAATTCGGCAGATTAGCAATAGGAAGGTAAGCGGTTTCAATCGCCATTGGCTCATCATCCGCCATCCTCAAACGCACGATTTCATACACACTCTCTCCGTCTTTAAGTCCAAGTTGCCTTGCGACATGACCCGTTGCCGGGCAAATGACCATGTGTATGAGCTGGGTTCCTGGCTGCATATTTCGCCGTTTCATTTCCTCGGTGAAGCTAGTTAGCACTTGCAATTCCTGTTCAATTTTTGGTTGGGCAACAAAAGTTCCTTTACCTCTCTCACGTCGCAGCAAACCTTCGTTGACCAGATCAATGATCGCTTGTCTGACGGTCATGCGACTGATACCATATTCCTCACAATATTCCCGTTCGGACGGTAGACACAGACCCACAGGGTATTCTCCCGACGCCATCCTTTCCTGGATCAGCGTCTTTAATTGAAAGTAAATAGGGACCACACTGGTCTTATCGATCTTCACTGTTTCACCTCTTATTATGAATCTTCACGTACCAAACATAACATATAGACGTCATGTTGTCTAGACCAGTTCTCCTATTCTTCATAAATTTACCTGTTACAAACAGCAATAATAAAATAGCTTATAGGGGATTTTAACTAAGTTGTTCATTTGATTTAATATTAAACGGGAGGCGGTCTTTGTGCTCCACCGATTCCTGGCGATCCTTATCACCTTCTCCTGTATTTTTGGTTGTGCCGCTCAAGTAAAGGCAGCGAACAAAGCTACGGATTTTGTTGATATCCAACAAATCATTCCTTCTGTGAACTTGGACATAAAGTATGCAACCACGGATAATTTTACGCACACCCAGCTTTACGAGAGCGCACAGGCACTCCTTCGCCAAGGAACAGCCAATAAACTCAAAGAAGTTGCCGACGAAGTTGAGAAAAAAGGCTACCATTTGAAAATTTGGGATGCCTATCGGCGTCCTAACGCTCAGTTTAAACTGTGGAAGCTCGTCCCTGATACACGTTATGTCGCCAATCCTAATAAAGGCTATTCGAACCACTCGCGAGGGTCGGCTGTTGATGTCACGCTCATCGATTTTCAGGGCAACGAAATCCCTATGCCCACAGGCTATGATGATTTTACCGGTGCAGCAGCACGAGCCAGTGAAAATGTTCATGCTACCTATTTGCAAACCGTCATGCTCAAACACGGATTTAAACGACTGGCAACCGAGTGGTGGCATTTTGATGACAAGGATACGTATAGCCCTGCTGATGTTGCTCAGATTTCTGAGGTTCCAGCGGCACTTGCGCCGTTAGATGCTCCACGGTTCGAAGTATTGGATAACGAAACAACCCTCACCCTCAGTGCTGTTGGAGATATTACCTTGGGGCAGGATGAACGTTTTCTATACGCAGGCAGCTTTAATCAGTCTTATCAGTTGAAAGGTTCAGGCTATTTCTTCTCAGGTGTCCAGGAAATACTCAGTCACGATGATCTGACCTTAGCTAATTTAGAAGGGACCTTAACTGAGGCCTCCGAAAAACCAGATAAAAGTGTCCAAGGGAATCAAGCCTTTTTCTTTAAGGGAAATCCGACCTATACGGAGATCTTGAAGGAGGGAAGTATTGAGGCCGTGAACTTAGCCAATAACCATAGTATGGATTATTTAACCAAGGGCTTGGCGGATACTGAATCAACTTTAGACCATGCTGGCATCACCAGTTTTGGGGATAACAAAATAGCCATCTATCAGAAAAACGGGGTGAAAATAGGCTTGATTGGGGTCAACACGTTAGGGCCCTTAGAAGAAGGCGTTGATCTAAATATACTGAAGTCAGATTTAAAGGCTACGATCCAGGTCCTCAAACAAGAAACCGCCTTAATTATCGTAAGTTTCCATTGGGGTACGGAAAAAAGCGCTACCGTAACTCCTGAGCAACGCGAGCTTGGGCGGTTCGCGATTGACATGGGCGCAGATTTAATTCTAGGCCACCACCCTCATGTGATTCAACCGTACGAAATGTATCAGGGTAAATGGATCGTTTATAGTCTCGGAAATTTTGTATTCGGTGGCAATTCAAATCCAACGAACAAAAATACGGAGATATTTCAACAGAAATTCAGCTTTATCAAGGGCAAACTTGCTACGGTGAGCACACCCGTCATAATACCTTGCCAAACTTTATCTAGTTTTAAGCCTGAGCCTTCACACTAGAGATCTGGGTCAGGTCGCCTCAAAATTGTAAATTTCTCCTTAAAATGATGGGAGTTGCGAATTTTATGTTATACTATAAGTTGATGCAGACTAGATGACATACTAGCTGCAATATAATAGTCATTGATAATGGCTTTATAGGCATAATAAAGGAGTGAGTTCATATGGAAGAAACTATTCTAGACGCACTTGAGAGGACTATTGAACCTAAGCGATGTAGAGAAGCTGGCTTTACACCCGGCGTGCTTTATGGCGATAGTGTTACCAATGCAATTTCCGTTCAATTTGAGACAGCCGCTATGAAAAAAGTGCTTGCTACTCATGGTTCAAATGCAAAAGTATGGGTCAACTATGGTGGCAACAAGAAATTCGGATTTGTAAAGGAAGTTCAAAGACATCCAGTAACATCAAAACTTGTTCATGTCGATGTATTCCTTGTCTCTCAAGATCACGAGATCAAAATGCAAATCCCTATCAACTTTGAGGGTCGGGATAGTTTGAATAATGCCATGCTTCAAGTTCAGAAATCTGAGATTGAAGTTTTAGGGAAAGCTGCCTTAATGCCTGACTCAGTCACTGTTGACGTTTCAGCCATGGTACTCGGAGATACCATTACTTCCAAGAATTTTGTATTAGACGCACAAATAAAAATCGCCGATGACGAAAATGAAGTCTATGCAACCATCACGCCGATTAAGGAATTGGCTGAGGTACCAGAAACTGTTGTCGTTGCAACAGAAATTGCACCTGAAGATGGCGCTGAAGCTACAACAGAAGCCGAATAAACCGAAGCTTAAACCAAAACACAATATAATCAGAAGTAAGGAGCCCCTTTGTCTTGGACAAAGGGGCTCCTTACTTCTTGTCAACTATGCAACTTGGCATCGTATTTTCTGAGGATGGAACAGATTTGCCCCACAAATTCTTTGATTCGATGCAATTCGCTCTCGCGGCTGCCAGTCCTCCAAGCCTTACAGTAATCCATCAGCCAGTATTCCAGCTTTCCAGCCAGTTCATAGGGAGCATCCAACGGCTTTACAGCCTGCCCGTACTCGCGTTCCTTAATGACCAGTGTCAAGGCCTGCATCAACGCTACACCACGAGCAGCCAGATAATATTCCAGCATTTCCTCTTGGCGATCTGCATAGGAGCCCATATTATTTTGTTTAAGGCCCTTGAAGATTTCCTTACACTGGGTAATGGCGGATTTAAGCTGATCATCTGAGATCTGCATCATTTCCTCTTTTGCTTTTTCATACAGGCTTATTCCAAAATCATTGTAAGTCTGATTGTAAACTTTATAATCCCTGAAAAATGCTAGATTGTTAAAGATGTTGAGATCTTGATGAGACAGTTTACGCAGCAGCCCCACCAGATTCTTTCCAGGGTCTCCATATTCCACCCAAGATATAGCCTGGTCGATGGTCCCAACATCCCTGTCGTCTTCCACGTTCCAGCCTTGTGCCGCACCGTAAATCATGCCGGGAATAGCAAGCGCTGGCATATTAATGTGACCGCAATCGCCCCAGTCGGTATTCAAAAATCCTTCAGCATGATACTGATGTCCTAACTTCGCCATCTCCCGGATGTTGGTGAAACTCATGTCATATTCATTCACCAACCGGCTGTAGCCAGAGACGCTCGGACATACATACTGCTTTACGCCTTTGTCGGTGAAAATCTTCACCGTCTCTTCCGTTGCGCCATAATCATAATACCAGTTGAGGCAGGTAACCTGTGCATTCAGTTTACCGAGATCTTCGGGATGACTCTTCACAATGTCCCCCCAAATCATGACCTCTTTGCCCTTGGTTTGAAGATATGCCACTAACTGGTTGACATAAAAAAGATACATTTCTCCGTAATTCATTTTCTGAGCCATGGAAGCACTTTTTCCCTTGCCTAAATCAAAGGTTTCATCACAACAAATATTGATTTTATTACTGCGAAACAAGGGCATGTATTGGTCAAGAATCCCCTTGATTAGAGTAAAGCTTTCGGGGTCGGACACATTGATGATGTGGTGCCTCATGCGTTGATACCAAGTAAAGGTCTCTCCTGGTCCGTTGTCCATTTCTCGGTATTTACCAAAGGTTTCTGAACGCAGTAAATCATACAAATGTCCAAAGGTCGCTATGCAAGGGACTAGCTCAATGCCTCTTATATTGCAGTAACAATCCAAGTCCAGAATTTCTTCTGGGGTAAAAGGATCCGTCTGCGACCAAATTTCCTCTAAGCCATCTAAGCGTAAACAGTTTTCCATATACAACTGAAGTTGATTAATCTTATACAGTGCCAACCGATCGACCAGCCCTTTCAGGCTTTCCATGGTGGGCACCCTTCCCCGGCTAACATCCAGCAGATAGCCTCTGTTTGGATACGACGGTTCATCGGCAATATCTACACAGCCAATTTCTCCACGGGAAATCTTGCAGAGCTGAATGAGCGTCGCTGCCCCATACAGAAAGCCGCGGTTGGAACAAGCGGTAATTGTCATCTTATCGGGTCTCACCGTCAGTCGGTAGGCTTCCTCTCTACCTTCCATCGTGTCATATTGAAAGTAAATGCAGTTTTCATCAAGACTTCCTGCACTTCGTAGCATTTTTTTAATGGGTAGTGTCATGGCAATAACCTTTTTGATCTCCTGCTGTAACAACTTTGCTGTTTCAAGATCATGGTCATCCTGCGCCACATCTAACACAATGGCCGTCTTGTGGCCGATCAAAAATGATCCATCCTGTGCTGTCATTTTGCGTGGCAAGGGTATCAAATACATAAGTGGTTATCCTCTTTTCAGTACAGGCGTATAATTGTAGCTCTAATATCTATTATCAAATATACGCGTGGATTTTTTCTCACTTCTAGGAAGCTCACCGATCGCAACAGCCTTTGGTACAACTGTAATGCCGATTTTTGCTTTGCAGTGATGTTTGACACTAAGCTCAACGCTTGCTTTATCTGCGTCATTTTCCATTTCAAAGAACAACGTCATAATGTCTTTACCATTTAAATGATCAATAATCACCTGATATTCACTGCTGGTTCCTTCAACTTCCCGCAGTAGCTCATCAATTTGCCCTGGGAATATATTCGTCCCTTTGACCTTAATCATATCGTCTGTGCGTCCAATCAGCGTATCAATCCGTGGGTATTTCAGACCACAAGCACATTCTCCCGGCATAAATCGGGTTAAATCATGCGTGCGATATCGTATCAGGGGCGCTCCCTGTTTTCTAAGCGTTGTAATCACTAGCTCACCAATATCGCCATAAGGAACTTGTTTGCCCGTCGTTTGATCAATGATTTCAAAATATAAGTAATCATCCCAGTAATGCATGCCGCATTCTTCATCACAACTCATCGCAATTCCCGGTCCATAGATCTCGGTCAAACCATAGATATCATAGAGTTGAACCCCAAGCTCATTGGCGATGCGGTGTCGCATTTTTTCGCCCCATCGTTCTGAGCCAATCAGTGCCTTGGTCAGATGAATTTTATCCTTTACTTTGCGCTTGGTAATTTCTTCGGCTAAAAGAAGTGCATAAGAAGAAGTGGCACATAAGACTGTACTTTTCAAATCTTTCATCATTTGAATTTGTTTATCCGTATTCCCCGGTCCCATAGGAATGACCATGGCCCCTACCAACTCGGCACCCGCTTGAAAGCCTATTCCTGCCGTCCACAGACCATACCCGGGCGTGATCTGAACACGATCCAAATTTGTCACACCGGCTGTTTCGTAACAACGTTTAAACAGTTCCGCCCAATCTGCGACATCCTGTTTCGTATAAGGAATAATCACAGGGGTGCCCGTCGTACCAGAAGAGGAATGAATACGGACAATATCACGGTCGGGTACGGCTTGTAGTCCTAAGGGATACGCGTCTCTCAAATCACTTTTATTCGTAAAGGGCAGCTTTTCAAAATCTTCTTGACTCTGAATGGCTAATAGGTCGATTCCTGCATATTTATTTTTGTAAAATTCGTCCACACTGGAAAGTGTCCTGAGCACTTTTTTAATGGCCTCAAACTGCGACTGATTCATCCTATTGTCTCCTTTAAGACTGTTTTGGCGCCTGCCCGTAATGCTTTCAAATTCATATCAATCAACTTTTGAGGCAATTTTTGATGGAGGGCCTTTTCCATCTCTTCCAATGAAATTCCAAGGTCACCTGCGGCTACAGCCGCGCCTAGTAGCGCGATATTTAACACTTTTGACGTACCACATTCGGCAAGAATGGCATCGGTATCGACTACAATCAAACGTAAACCATGACTGCTTAGGTATTTAAGCATTTCATCCCCCTCATAATTCGTGTTTGAGAGAGAATCCGTGACGGGCTTTATGGCTCTTTGACTTACAACGACAGTCCCTGCTTCTTTTAAGTAAGACAAGCTTCTGACAGCCTCTGCGGGTTCAAACCCAATCAAAACATCCGCGGATCTTAGAGGAATCAACGGAGAATGAATCTCCTCACCCATACGAACATGGCTCACAACACATCCACCGCGCTGTGCCATGCCAATGGTTTCAGCGGTACGCACCTTCAACCCCTTGTTCATCGCACATTGCGCCATGAGTTTTGAAGCTAAAACGGTCCCTTGTCCACCAACACCTGCTAAAATACAATTGATCATTTATTTTGCACCCCCAATTGCCTGAAAGGGACAAACCTGTGCGCAGATCGAACAGCCGTAGCATAAGGACGGATCAATCCGCACTTTGTCCTTGTCTTTGACCGTCGCAGGGCAGCCTAATTCTTTGATGCAACGTTTACAGCCTGTACATTTGTCCGCATCGACCGTGTATGTAGGTGCTGGATCTACCATGGCGATACAGGGAGACTGGAAGATCACAGCCGATAACCCCTTAAAAGCTGCTGCTTCTTTGACGGCTGCAATGGACTGTTCAAGCTTGAAGGGATCCCTTGTTACAACATGCTTTACACCAAGCGCTTCCAGTACTTTACTGATACTAATTTTCTCTGAAATATTACCCATCATTGTTTTACCTGTTCCTGGATGGGGCTGGTGACCGGTCATGGCCGTCGTTGAATTGTCCAACACGATCATGACAATATCTGTTTCGTTATAAACTGCATTAATGACACCGGGTATTCCTGAATGAAAGAACGTAGAATCCCCGATAAATGCAAAGTTAACCGCCTCAGGTTCTGCTCGGTGTAGCCCCTGAGCCATCGTTATTCCGGCCCCCATACAAAGACAAGTATCGACCATTTCAAGAGGTTTTGCGTTTCCCAAAGTATAGCAGCCAATGTCTCCTGAAAAGACTGCTTTCTGACCTTTCATGGCCTGTTTGACTGCATAGAACGAGGCTCTATGTGGGCAACCTGCACATAACACAGGCGGTCTAACCGGCAGTGCCGGTAGATCTTCTGGTAGCTTTGATTCCTTAAACGGTATCTCCAGAAATTTTGAAACAGCCCGGGTCACCGACTCGACGGTATTTTCACCCGCATTTTGAATATGCTGTGTCAGTTTGCCCTTGATTCTAACCGGCAGATGATGCTTCCCACATAAATAAACCAATTCTTTTTCAATGACAGGATCCAATTCCTCGACCACTAGAACTTCTTCAAGACCTTCTAAGAATTCTAAGGCCAGTTTCTCAGGAAACGGATGCGGTGTCGCAACCTTGAAGAGCTTGCATTCACCTTTCAAGCCCGATACGGCTTCACGTGTATAGGCAACATTAATCCCTCCCGTTGCAATCCCTTTTTTGCCATTTCCAGTGACAGAATTAAAGCGGTATGAGGAAAAATCTTCCCCTAAGATAGGTTGCCTTGCTTCAAGCTTTAAATGATTTTGATAAGACAGGCGAGGGAAAATTGCCCACTTGGGGTCCTTAATAAAGCCTTCTGTTTTCACTTTATTTAAATTATTATTGCGGTTTTCATCCAGGTTCACCGTCGCATAGCCATGGCAAACTCTGGTGGTCGGTCGGAACAAAACCGGCGTTTTATATTTCTCAGAAACGTCAAAAGCGTCACCAATCATCAGATAAGCTTCTTCCGGTGAAGATGGGTCAAAGACCGGCAATTTTGAGAATAGTCCAAAGTGACGGGTATCCTGTTCTGTCTGGGAGGAAATAGGACCGGGATCATCCGCGACGACGATGACCATGCCGCCCTTGACACCGATATAAGCAAGACTCATCAGTGGATCTGATGCGACATTTAGTCCCACTTGCTTCATGGTTACCATCGTTCTCAGGCCTGCATACGCAGCGCCCGCAGCAACCTCCAACGCTGACTTCTCATTGACTGACCACTCAACATAAATATTGCCGGGATTTTTCTTGGCGATTGTTTCAAGAATTTCTGTGGAAGGCGTTCCAGGATATCCTGTCACGACTCCGACTCCAGCGTGAATTGCACCCATTGCAATGGCCTGATTTCCCATTAATAACTCTAACGTCATTTTTTCACCTCCATGGTTTTCTATTCTTCATCCCAGTCAAAGCTGCGCAGTACCGCTTTTTGCCAGCCTTTATAGAGCTTAGCACGCCGCTCGATACTCATATCCGGTTCAAACCGTTGATCTAATTGCCAGCTCGCTTTCAGTTCCTCCACGTCCCGCCAAAACCCTACGGCTAAGCCCGCTAAATAGGCAGCACCCATCGCGGTCGTTTCAATCGCCTGTGGGCGTTCTACGGGTACCCCTAAAATATCAGCTTGAAACTGCATCAGAAAATTATTTGCTGCTGCCCCTCCGTCAACTTTCAAAGACTTTAAATCCAGCTCAGTGTCCTTCTCCATCGCCGTCAAAACATCCTTTGTCTGATACGCCAAGGCCTCCAGTGTGGCTCTGATCAAGTGTTCTTTGCTCGTTCCGCGTGTCAGGCCAAAGATTGCTCCACGGGCTCGCATATTCCAATAAGGGGCCCCAAGACCTGTAAACGCAGGCACGACATATACCCCTGCTGTATCCACCACCTGTTGGGCCATTTCTTCGGATTCCTTAGCGGAGGAAAACAGGTTTAGTCCATCCCTTAGCCACTGAACCGCTGCCCCAGCTGTAAAGACACTTCCTTCTAACGCATAGTCTACCCGCCCGTCCAGACCCCAGGCAATGGTTGAAATCAAACCATGCTGGGAGGTGATGACGCGTTGCCCCGTATTCATTAACATGAAACAACCCGTACCATAGGTATTCTTCACCATGCCCGGTTCAAAACACATCTGTCCAAATAAAGCAGCCTGCTGATCTCCAGCAATTCCACTGATCGGAATGCCTTGACCAGCAAACAACCCATAGACTGCCTCCCCGTATATTGAACTGGAGGGTTTAACCTCCGGCAACATGCCATCAGGAATTCTAAGCTCCTTCAATATTTCCTGATCCCAAGACAACGAATAAATATTATAGAGCATCGTACGGGAGGCATTGGAGTAGTCTGTGATATGCAATTGCCCCCCCGTGAGCTTCCAAACGAGCCATGTATCAATCGTCCCGAATAAAAGCTCACCGCGCTCAGCACGTTCGCTTACACCCTCGACATTGTCCAAGATCCATTTGACTTTCGTGGCGGAAAAATACGCATCCGGCACTAGGCCTGTTTTAGCGCGGATTTTATCCCCCCAGCCCTTGGCCACTAAACTCTCTACCAGCTCTGCTGTCCGCCGACACTGCCAGACAATCGCTGGCGCCACAGGTTCTCCCGTCATCCGGTCCCAAATCACGGTGGTTTCTCGCTGATTCGTAATGCCTACCGCTGCAATTTCAGCCATCGTTACGCCAGTTTTGGCCAACACTTCCTCAATCACTGCATACTGCGTTTGCCAAATCTGCTCCGCATCATGCTCTACCCAACCCGGTTGTGGATAATACTGAGTAAATTCTTGCTGAGCCATACCCAAGATTTTGCTATCATGGTCAAAAATGATCGCACGTGAACTCGTCGTTCCTTGATCTAAGGCTAAAATGTAACGTTTTGTCAAACACGTCACTCCTTTCAGCAGATTTTAGCGATTCTCTCTTCAAATAGTCTTTATTATTTTTTGGATATGCCATATTATTAGAGATAGTTCCTTAATGGTCTAAGGATCCTGGAGTAAGGGGTGTTGAAAACTTTGAAAAACCGACATGGCCTATTGTTATCACTCTTAATGTTGCTCGTCTTGCAAATCTCAGGATGTGCTTTACCTCCTCTATCCAAGGTAACCCAACCGCCGACATCCGAGCAGGTCATTGCCACTGAAAACGCTTACCAACAGTTAGTTAAGAAGGTCGGGTCAACGGATTGGAACAAGGCAGTGCCAAAGGATTGGGACGATGTCGGACATTCAATCAACTCACTCCTAAGTTATAGGGATACGCCCATGATTGCTCGTTACATGAGTTACCTCAAATACATCAAAGCAAATGAAATCAGCCAGGCCATTGGGGTGGCTAACAATATACCCGCTGAATATACCGGTGATTTACAAGAGGAGATTAGGAAGGTTAGATCTGAAGGAAAAGCACTTGCTAAAGCCCAAGACCTAAAATACTACGCGGAACTGATCCGACAAGGAGATTTTAAAACCTTACGGAGTGAAACTGTTGAAAAAGTTTCGCTTGATGCAGACTATAATGCCATCTATAACTACCTTAGCGCCTTAGAGTTTCAAAATACGGGGATTCGTACTGCCATGATCGTGAGTCTTTCTCACATTTCAATGCCTTATCATGGCCTCATGTCAGAAGAGATTACCAAAATGGTCGATCAAAATGCCGCTGAGATTCAATATATGCGCGACCTGTTAAGCGGCAAAAGCTCGGAGGGTAAGCCCAAGCCCTATATTGGAATGACGACCAACGAAGTATCCGCTTCGTCTTGGGGTCCACCAGATACACAGATGCGTGCTCTGACGACCGCTGGAAAAGAGGACCAGTGGGAATATGCGCCGAATAAGGTTATCTTTATTGAAAATGGATTTGTAACGGCGATCCAGTATTAGTGCAGGTCAAGGCGCATTATTTAATCAAATCATTGATTGTTTGAGCACCATGAAGCGTCATATAAATTTTAAAACCAATAAACGCCACAAAACCTAAACTAAGGATAACGAGGATTATGATCATTAGGCATCCAAATAAAGAGGTTGGCTTTTGCTCAGGTCGCTCTTCAGCCTCGTGTAAACCCATGTCTTTACGCTCTTCATCGTATTCTTCGCGTTGCAGTGGGTCGTTTAAGATATTATAAGCATCAACAATTTCAACAAATCTCTGGCCAGCGTCTTTTCGAGTACAGACATCTGGATGCCAGATCTTCATAAGTCTTCTGAAGGCATGCCTTATTTCATCCGCCGTAGCGTCTTGCTTAATTTCAAGGATTGAATAATAATCTTTCATTGAGTCGCCCCCATAGATTTCTTTATATCTGTCTCTTATATTTTAGCTTCTTCGCAACGAATTTTCAACTAAAGCAGCTTCCCAAGAAGTACCTACGGAAATGTGCACCCTCCCTATTTAATTTTTATAGAATAATTCCTTGACAAATCTGAAGAGATACTGATATTGTGAAAGCAAATGTTAAGATGAATCACGACGATCATTTCCTGATGTCACGAGAAAGAAAGAAGTGAAAAAGCATGGGAGAGAAAAGTACTAAGAAGGAAACAAAAAAGCCAAAGCAGCCCAAAAAGCCGAAATAAATCCCCTAATTTTAATCAAGCTTTACAGACAACACTGTTGGAAATATACCAAGGGTATAGTCTGAGTCGTTATTAAAGGAGTAACCGTTTCGGTTACTCCTTTACTTATTTTCGCTATTAATTTGTCATTTCCTGCTATTCTTCATTGTATCGATCTATAAAAGTCGATCTGGACGAATACCCTATGGTATACTAATTTAATGAACCATTTTATGACAAACTGTTGAATGAAATAGAGGTTACGAATGAATATCTTCGAGTTTTCTAAAACAATGGTGAATACTAATTTTCCGGCATTAACCCATAAGAACTTCAGGCTTTATTGGTTGGGACAATGCGTTTCTTTGATTGGAACATGGGCACAGAGTATCGGTCAAACCTGGCTCGTACTTTCTTTAACTGGATCGCCACTACTCCTCGGCATTTTAGGCGCGATTCAGTTTTTACCCATCACCCTATTTTCCTTGTTTGCGGGTGTTATTATTGATCGATATCCTAAAAAACAAATCATCTTAATGACACAATTTACTTCAATGATTTTAGCCTTTACCTTGTCCATCCTTGTCTTCACGCACACGGTGAGCTATCAATATATTCTGATCTTAGCGTTAATCTTAGGTTTCTCGAATACGATTGATATGCCTTCAAGACAGGCTTTTACCATAGAATTGGCGGGCAAAAAAGATTTGATGAACGCGATTGCCTTAAATTCGGCAACCTTTAATTTGGCCCGAATCATAGGGCCTGCTATCGGCGCCTTACTTATGGCGTCTTTTGGTGCTGGTTGGTGCTTCTTACTGAATGGATTCAGCTTTATGGCCGTCATCATTAGTTTGCTTAAGGTTAAAGTGACACCTTATGTAAGGCAGAAAGTCTCAGAAAACAATATGATTCAAGAGATCAAGGACGGATTAAAATATATTGCCAGAGAGCCGGCACTACTGCAGACAGTATTACTGGTGCTCATTATTGGTATTTTCGTCTTTAATTTCAACATCTTGATCCCAGTCTTCACGAAGAATATCCTGCATCAACAGGAAAAAATATATGGCTTATTAATGTCAGCTTTAGGCGTAGGCTCCTTAGTCGGTGCCTTAATGGTTTCAGTCAAAAGTAGATCAGGTCCCAAGATGAAAATTCTATTGAGAAGTTCTATCATGGTCTCAATCATGTTGATCTTAATTAGTTTCACAAGAAATTATTACACCACGGCGATTTTGTTAGTTATTACGGGAATCTTCAATATCTGGTTTAGTACAACCGCCAATTCAACCTTACAGATTACAACGAAAGATGAATACAGAGGAAGAGTCATGAGCGTCTATTCCTTAGTTTTTGCAGGAGCGTCTCCCATTGGAAACATGTTTGCGGGTTTCACAACGGATCTGTTCGGCGCTAACACCGCATTTTTGCTAAGCGGTGTCATGACCCTCGTGTTAATTGCCCTGCTGAGGTTATTTTTCAAGCTTAGACAAACTACAAGTACGACCCCAGTCTAATTCGGAGCATCAATCAGACATGTTAGAGAAAAATCAGCGGCATGTGTTCCACACTGAACACATGCCGCTGATCGTTTAAGGCGCTTTGATGTTATTATTGATCTTTTAACTGGGTCCCTTCCATGATCCCTTTATTATGAAATATTTCGTCGACCTGTAAAGTAAGTATCCCTTCTTTCGCATTCTTTCGCGCATCTAGACCGTATTTCGGTGTCGTGTCATCCTCAACAACACTCACGACCCCTGCTGGCTCCCATGGTTGTCGATTTAATTGAGAAGCATGTTCTTTGTCATTTTCGTTTCCCATTGATTTTGCCTCCTTTGACGAAAGTTTGAACGTTTTTAGATTTCCCCGCAGAGTATTTTCTACTCAATCTTAAGTTTTCCAACTTTAGGTATCCAATCTTTGCCTTTCGGTCATAATATAAAAAGCATTTTTAATTTTGATAGAGGGCAGAGGGTGATGGTATGAGTATACAACAACTTTACAACACCACGGACACGTCAATTTCTACGCTTCAATTTCCTGAATTGCTATTTGTTGAGGACAAGTTACAACTCGTCGTCAGTAAGGCCGACGGTCTTATTCAACAAAGCTGTGTTAGTCTGTTACAATCTGGTGGTAAAAGAATTCGGCCACTGCTTACGCTTTATAGTGGGATGTGTTTTGCCCCTTTAAATCCACTGATGATCCAAGCAGCCGTTGCTGCCGAGCTTATTCACATGGCTTCCCTGATCCATGACGATGTGATCGATAAGTCATCTATTCGGCGTGGAAAGCCAACCGTCAATTCCCTTTACGGAGATCATGCCGCCATTCTAACGGGAGATTACCTCTTTGCTGAGGCCTTCAATATTCTTGCGACCCATCAATTACTTTCCAGCATGGCCTACCTTGTCGACGCAATCCAAGCCATGTGTGAGGGAGAAGTCAACCAAGCAAACGAGCAATTCTCAAGTTCTGTCAGCCTGCAACACTATTTTGAAAGGATCACCAAGAAAACAGGAAAACTATTGGTCGCCTGCTGCCAATCAGGGGCGATCCTTGCAGGGGCTTCTTCAGAAGACTTGGTCAATATTCAAGAATACGGACTAAATATTGGCTACGCCTATCAAATCACCGATGACATTTTGGATATCAGCGGTGATGCAAACTCTCTTGGCAAACCAGTGGGTGCAGATTTCATGAATGGTAACATAACGCTTCCGTTTCTTTATCTGATGGATAACCCTATCTATGGAAACTGGCTTAAAGAAATTATAAAAACGCGTATGGTTACACATCAAGGCATTCAAAGCATCAAAGAGGTCCTTGTGTCCTCGGGTTGTCTCGATCAAGCTTATGCAACGGCGACACAATGTATCAGTAACGCAAAAGACAGCCTGGATAAAATCCCTAGAAGTCCCTACCGAGAGACTCTTGTTAATCTGGCGGACTCAATCTTGCGACGTACAACTTAAGTCAGAGAAAGGACCAACTCGGCGTATCCTTAGATACATCCAGGTTGGTCCTTTTTAAAGGGGCTTTAAAGCGCCTTTATCTTTCGTAATTGGCAACACAACCAATAGAGGAGTTTCACGCCCAGGCCACTCTCCTCAATCAGTTTCTTCGTGACGGGCCAAATATCTCTATCCCTACTCTTTTCATCGGACAGATACATGGCTAGAAGTCCTTGGACAGCAGCTCGGTGGAACTTGGGATGATCTAGCTGCTGCGTTTGTTTTAATGAATTTTTTACAAACAATTGTAGTCGCTCACTCATGATCTCAGGTTGTTTATAATACGCCACAAAATTCAACTGCTTCGTCTCTTTATCTTCCCGTAAATCAATGAAGTAATCCAATAAAATATGAAGGCCGCATATCCACGGAAAATAAGCCTTCGTCATCTTCTGCCCTTTCAATTCCGTCAATTGGGGATCGAAGGCAACCGCATAAAGACAGAAGATCCCCAGGGTTGACCCTGTCGCAGCGGCAAATTCCCACGCCGTGATCTCTGGATAATCCGTTAAACACGGGTTAATCCAGTTTAACATTTTCGCTTCCCGTTCTTCCACGGCTAAGTGCTTGTAGGTTTGTAGGTGCGCATAGAGTTTCGCTAACTGAATGGCTTCGCCTTGAACTATTTTGTACGAGGGCAGCTCTTTAACGCTCGTTTGGCAGGTTGTGACCAACCGTTCTAAGTATCCTCCATCCTCTCGATAAGGATAATACAGATAATAATCCGAGGGGGCTGCGTTCGGATCCAAGGCTTCAGACATAGCCAGATGTAATTGAGAAAACGCCAATTCATCTTGAACCTCAAGACTATCGACCAGATTATCAAGATAATCGCTCATCGTTTGATAAGCAACGATAAATCGAACCGCTTCAACTCGATTCACACCAGGATAGAGTGCATAGATACTTCCCCCTTGACAGTGAAAAGTTTTTAATCGAATGCTCTCTATGGCTTGCTGACGGAGGTGCAGATCAGGAGACTGCTCAGCAAGCCGCTTCCATCCGTTAAGTTCTACTTTTACGATCGGAAAAATTAAGGATACAAACTGATATATTAACCTGACGCGATTCATGGGGTTCACTAATAAGGTCTTCATTCACGGTTTCTCCTTTCACAATCCTCTAGAAATAGTGTTGCCAAATTCTTCAATTGTCACACTGCAAAAATACGGAGCCAATTCGGCCCCGTATTTTGCATTTCTATTATTCATTTTTATATACGTCTATTTTTCGATTTTAACTTCGTCTTTAACTTCTTTTTTAGTTTCTTCCTTTTTCTCGTCTCCCTCAGCGGCAGATTTAAATTCTTTGATTCCTTTACCCAAGGCTTTCCCTATTTCCGGTAACTTACCTGGTCCAAAGATAACCAAAGCAATGACAAGAATTATCCCTGCTGTTACTGGCGTAACAAACCCAAACGTTGTTAGCATCATTGTCCACCTCCATTTTAGATCATTAAATGAGCACAGACTTATCCTACCGTATTGAGGGACAACACGCAACACATTTTTGATGTAAATAAAAAAGACTGCTTAAAAGCAAGCCTTTTTAAAGTGATCCCTTAATTTAGAAGTCGTGAAAATTCCACCTAAAAGAAGATTTATTTATAATCTTCTTCCTCTTCTTTGAAGAGTTCTTCGTACCCAAGATATAAATTCCAGATTACATCCCATAATTCGTCGTGTGCCTCGGTCACTTTAAGCCCTAATTCCTTCGCCTCTCGACGACCAATCGGGTATCCATGTGAAAAGTACCCCTCCGTTAATGCCCGCGTTACAATGGGTACCCGTTCTGGGTCATCTTTTAACATGTAGCGCGATAACAACGTTTCTGCATATTGGCGAGATGCCTTCATGGTTTTTTCGTAGTCCCCGATCAGTAACGGATCAAGCTTGTCGAGTAGAGGCGTTACCATAAAGGAGGCCACGCTAGGATCTGAACTATTGACAATAGACCGTTGCAAGTAATCCAAACAATGCCACACTGCTTGAACCGGTACTAAGACGTCCTTATAGATTGGATGCTTGACCAGTGGATCAATGGGCCCCAGTTCGGAGATCGGTCCCATGACAACTTCATCTGCTCCAAGCACAAGCATTGAAGCCGCAGATTTGGCAACAAACGGAACAATCACGGCGAACTCATCGCAGAACTCACGGATCAGTGTCACAACTTTATAGGGTGTATCCACCGCTCCCCCATAACTGTGCAAAACAAGGTCAATCTTTTTGGTATGACCAATTTCCTTCAGTTGTTTATAGAGAGGAACTAGAATAGTATCATCGAGAGGTGTATAAGAAAAATAAACGACGACTTTGGAATTACGCAATTGTTCTAAACACTCAATTAAGCGCACCCGTTCCTCTGCTTTCAAACCGTGTCCCCTCCCAGCACATTCCTTACAACCCATATTATGCCACTTTTGCATTCATGGTGAGTACTGGGAGATCCTTTTTTTCTTACAAAGGTTTTTGGGGTATAACGACCTTCACGCCCGATTTATCGTGGCAACTCTGACAAAACGCTTCACCGCCATACCCCTTTTTCTCGTGACAAGTATAGCATTGTTTCCAGGGCGCTTGGTTATTTAAAACTGCATAGCCATGCCCTTTCGGTCCATGAAGCCAGGTATCCTTGGAAACTGTTGAATGGGGGTTGGAGGGATCGTGACCTTGAGCAACATAGATTACCACGACCAAGGCGACCAATAAACTAGCCGTTATGAGAGTTCGTATCACGCGTTTGCGTTCCATCCAGATAAGCACTCCTTTAAATTTCATCCTAACAACCAGTCGAAGTCAGTTTGGTTTACAGGTCCCTAAACACGATTCGAGCCTGTTCTAACGCATGGTCAATGTCTGCTTCGGTATGTGCCGTTGATAAGAAAACTGCTTCATACTGACTCGGCGCTAAATAAATGCCCCGTTCTAGCATGCCTCGATGATACTTGGCAAACCGTTCCACATCCGACGTGCAGGCGCTGGCATAATCCTTAACCGGAACGTCCGTGAAAAATGCCGAAAACATCGCTCCGACCGCGTTGACCCAAATAGGGATTCCTGCTTCTGAAGCGATCTGTCTTAACCCTTCTGCTAGACGGGTCGTCTTACTCGCTAAGGCCTCATACGTTCCTGGTTGTTGTAACAGTTTCAAGGTTGTTAACCCGGCGTTCATCGCTAAAGGATTACCGGAAAGGGTCCCTGCTTGATAAATGGGACCACTCGGTGCAATTTGTTCCATAAAACGACGTTTTCCACCGTACGCGCCGACAGGAAGTCCCCCACCAATCACTTTACCCAAGCAAGTGATATCCGGATCAATGCCGTAATAGCCCTGTGCGCCTCCATAACTCACCCTAAACCCCGTCATGACTTCATCAAAGATGAGTAATGCCCCGTACTCCTCCGTTAAACGACGAACCCCTTGTAAGAAGCCCTCCTCGGGTAAGACCACGCCCATATTTCCCGCGACAGCTTCGAGAATCACACATGCGATTTCTTGACCTTCACGCTGAAATATTTTTGTTAACTCTTCTAGATCATTATATTGTGCTGAAATAGTGGTCGCTGCGACTTGACTGGGAACACCTGGCGACGTTGGAACACCAAATGTCAACGCTCCGCTCCCTGCCTTAATCAAGAGTTGGTCTGAGTGCCCATGATAGCAACCCTCAAACTTAACAATTTTCGTCCGACCCGTGACGCCACGCGCTAAGCGTAAAGCACTCATCGTCGCTTCCGTCCCGGAGTTGACCATGCGGATCATATCCATGGAAGGATAAGCCTTCAGGACTTCCTCGGATAATACGGTTTCCACCTCAGTTGGCGCGCCGTAACTCGTTCCACGTTCGGCCACTCGTTTAATCACGGCCACCACGTCCGGGTGCGCATGTCCCACGATCAGTGGACCCCAAGAACCAACAAAGTCAAGGTAACGGTTACCGTCAATATCCCAGATATAGGCACCTTCACCCCGATCTATGAAGACTGGGTCTCGTCCAACCGATTTAAACGCTCTCACCGGCGAATTTACGCCACCTGGAATGACTTTTTGTGCCTTAGCAAAGGCTTGTCGGCTTTTTTCATCTACGAAGCTCATCCGAATTCCTTCTTTCTAGTTTTACTCATCTTCTAGGAAATATTGCATGCTGCTCTTTTTTAATTCCGCCGTACTAAAGAGCATAGAATAAGTATTTACACCTGTTGCCAACGATATTCTTTTCATCACATCTCCGCAATCCTCGACGGTTCGCCCATGAATCATGGTGAAGAGGGAATACGGCCAATCTGGTAAGGTCGGTCTTTCGTAACAGTGGCTAACTTCCCTGAAGCGTGCCATGATTTCTCCGACCTCGGCCGCCTGGTCTGGATCAACCTGCCAAACCCCCATGGCATTGGCCGTAAAGCCTGCTTTCTGATGTCGAAGAACTGCCCCAAAGCGGCGAACGACGTCTGCCTCTAAGAGACGGATGCCGATAGAAATGACCTTATCAACCTGCCAATGGAGATTTTCTGCCAGCACATTAAACGGAGTCATTGAATCCGGCAGATTTCCCTGTAGTACACGAATAAGGGCGATCTCATCGCTGCTTAATTCATAAGGAGCACTAACTTTTGGTTTCTGCACAGGACGTGAATCCGCGTCTTTTATGGAAGCCGTTTTGTCTTCCTCCGGCAAATTAAAATCAAAATTGACATTAATTTTGAAAAACCGAGTCGCTGGTAGACTATAGATCCTGGACACACCCACGACGTCACGGATCATTTGTAGTGTGCTTTCAGCAACTGCCTTCGAGCGAGCAATGAGCGTAAACCAAACGTTATACTCATGATTACGAATATAGTTATGGGTGACACCGGGAATGCCCTCTAACAGTTTCGCCAAAGTGGGGATCTTCTCTTCAGGTACCTTGCCCGTGCATAAGGTACTATAGTACCCTAAACGACGAGAATCAAAAACTCCCCCTAAACGGCGAATAAGTCCTTCTTGCCGGAGACGTTGGATCCGCTTAAAAGCATCCTCCTCCGTCGTTCCCACAGCAAGGCCTAGGATTTGGTACGGTTGGACTGCGATGGGAAAATTGTTTTGGATGGCATTCAGCAAGGCCCGGTCGGTTGAATCCATACTATTTCCCTTTCCTTCCATGGTATAAGCACCACGGTTCCTCCGCCATATAATCCCCATCATTGTAATAGGCAGCACGCGCACGACAACCGCCACATTTGTGTTTATACTCACAGGCGCCGCAACCGCCTTTATAATCGAGCGTACGTAATTCCTTTAGGACTTCATGATCGCGCCAAATTTCGTCAAACGGAGTCTCTCGAACATCGCCTAACGGGATATTCAGATAAGCACAAGGTTGAACTTGACCTTTTGGTCCAATGATGCAATAACTTGTTCCCGCCAAACAACCCCGGCTATAGCGCATCTTCATGCCCATTTGTTGGGCAATCCGCATAAACTGAGGTGCACAAGTTGGTTTTAGTTCGATATCAACAGTTTGCTGTTTTTTCATAATTCGAGTGAGGACGTCTTCATAGGCCTCAGCCTTTAAAGACTCTTCCGCAATCGAAACTGCACGGCCCGTCGGAACTAGGAAGAAGAAATGGTGGGCGACTGCGCCTAACTCAACTGCAAAATCCGTAATGGCTTCGACTTCATGCGAATTCCAATCCATAATCGTGGTGTGGATTTGGAACGGTAGGCCCACTTCCTTACAGATTTTCATTCCCCGAACTGCCCCATCCCACGCACCTGGGAATTTACGGAATTCATCATGTTTACCCTTGTCCAAAGAGTCTAAGGAAATACCCATGCCCATCGTACCAGCGGCCTTAAGCTGCTTGGCTAACTCTAGGGTTAACAATGTACCGTTCGTCCCAAACACCGGACGCAATCCCAAGGACGTTGCATAAGCCACTAATTCTACAATATCTGGTCTCATCAGGGGCTCTCCCCCACTAAAAATCATAATCTTAAAATTTGCTTTAGCAATCTGTTCTAGCAAGGTCCTCGCTTCGGAGGTACTGAGTTCATCTTCTGCTTTGCACCCAGCCTCACGGTAGCAATGGTCACAGTACATATTGCAAGCGTTTGTCGTATTCCAAGAAACTATCATGCTTGTCCCTCCCCTATAATCCAACGTGCAGCGTCTAAGGCATGATACGTGATGATCAAATCAGCTCCGGCACGCTTCATGCTCACCAAGGCCTCCATGACGATACGCTTCTCATCAATCCAACCGTTCGCTGCTGCCGCTTTCACCATGGCATACTCACCACTGACGTTATACGCCACAACTGGCACGCCAAATCTCTCTTTCGTCCGATAGATAATATCTCCATAGGCCAAAGCCGGCTTCACAATAATGATGTCAGCACCTTCTTCAATATCTAGGGCTGTTTCCAACATGGCTTCGTTGCCATTCGGAGAATCCATCTGATACGTTCTGCGGTCTCCAAACTGAGGCGTCGACCCAGCAGCATCACGAAAAGGTCCATAAAATCCAGAGGCAAACTTAGCCGAGTAAGCCATAATAGGGATTTCAGAAAATCCTTCTTTGTCTAGTCCTTCTCTAATCGCTCCAACTCTACCATCCATCATATCTGACGGGGCAACCATATCTGCGCCAGCACGCGCGTGGGAAATTGCGGTCTGGGCAAGCAGATCAAGGGTTGGATCGTTCAGGACTAGTCCATTTTCGATCAACCCGCAATGCCCGTGATCGGTATATTCGCATAGGCATACATCAGTGATGACGTATAGTTTTGGAAAATTCTTTTTGGCTAAGCGGACAGCTTCTTGAACAATCCCATGTTCATGATAAGCGCCTGATCCAACACTATCTTTGCTCTCCGGAATACCGAATAGCAAGACCGCAGGGATCCCTAGCTTCACAACGTCCCCAAGCGCTAAGACAAACTCATCGAGCGAAAAATTATAAACGCCAGGCATGGAGGAAATCTCCAACTTCTTTTTTTCTCCCGGCATAACAAACATAGGGTAAATCAAATCCTCAACTCTGACATGGTTTTCGCGAACCATGTTACGTATGGCTTCATTGGCCCGTAAACGGCGCGGGCGCCTTTTAAGTTCCATTTCATTAACCTCCTGTCATAATTCGCGAGAGGAAGTGTCTTAGCCCGGTCGCAGCATCCTACGGCGATAAGTGTTCGTTATAGGCCAGCGCCTTGGCGATACTCTCCACCGGAGACTATCGTGTTCCATTGCTAAGAAACTCCCTCTTTCTTGTGTCTATGTGGCGTCGGTACAGCCTGGAAACGTCCCGACTCGTCGTACCAAGCTAATGAATGAAATGAAATGAAATTGCACGAGTGAACGTGCAATTTAATTTCATTTATCGATTCATCTTACTTTATGCCGATCTCTTCATCTGTTAGATAGCAAGCTGGATCTGACTCCCAGAAGTTCCCTGTTACGGCTTCTGCACGTGTCCTGAAATTACCGTTACACATATCTAGGTATTGACAAGCGGCACAGCGACCTTTAAGCAACGCCTTACGGTCTTTGAGTCCCTTAAGGATAGGATGGGACTCGTCTGTCCAAATGTCCTCAATTTTGCGGTCTCGTACATTACCAAACGTAATATGTTGGGTGAATTGGTCAGGGTGGACATCGCCTTGGGGATCAACTTCTCCAAAGGCAATACCTGAACGGTTGCCCCCGTTGAATCCAATGAGTTCCTTAATCTTTTCGGCCCTGACTGGATCCTCTTTTAACGCTTGGATATACATATAAACGCCATCACAATGATTATCTACCGTCAGTATTTCTTTGACTAAACCGCGTTCTTCAAAATCTCTAGTTCTGCGAATAATCGTGTCCATCGCCTGACGGGATTCTTCACGTGTCACATCTTGGGCAATGATTTGTTTACCTCGGCCCGAATAGACCAGATGGTAGAAACAAACGCGATCAATATTTTCTCTTTCGATGAAGTCAAAGATCTTGTCCATTTCTTTAATATTGTGGTGGTTAATGGTAAAACGAAGTCCTACTCGTTGGTCGACGGCGACACAGTTTTGAATTCCTTGCATGGCCGCCTTGAAGGCGCCTTCTTTACCTCTAAACTTGTCATTAACATCTTCAAGCCCATCAAGAGAGATACCGACATAGGAGATGCCAATGTCTTTTATGCGCCGCGCCACTTCAGGTGTAATTAGTGTGCCATTGGTAGAAAGCGTAGCCCGTAACCCTTTCGAGATTGTATACTCAGCAAGCTCAAAAAAGTCAGGACGGATTAACGGCTCTCCTCCAGAGAACAAAAGAACAGGAGATTTCGCTTCCGCTAAGTCATCAATAAAACGTTTTGCTTCTTCAGTACTCATTTCCCCTTGATATTTTGCAGAATCTGACTCCATATAACAGTGAGCACATTTTAAGTTACAGGTCTTTGTCGAATTCCATACGATGACAGGACCTGAACCAATCGTTGTGCCGTTTTTGGAACCATGAGAGTCTTTATTATATCGCAGTGAATCGCCGAAATATTCCGTATCAAATAAAAGTTTTGTAACACTAATCATGTTTTTTTCCCTCCAATAATGCGTCTACTAATCCATTTATTGTGTATTGTGCTGCTTCTTTGAATATTGTAAGACCCAGTTCCTTTGCTGTTGCAGTGGTAATGGGGCCGATCGAATAAAGTGAAACACCGTCGAGTAAGGATAGCTCTCCATCTAAGAGCGTTATGAAATTTCTGACGGTCGACGAACTTGTAAAGGTCACCGTGTGAATCTCTTTATCGCGAAGCAGGCGTTGCAACTCCGTACGGTTCGCTCCGCCCAGAATTGTTTTATAAACTGGCACATCCCAGACTTCCACACCCATCGCTTTCAGCGATACCGGTAAAATATCTCTCGCTTCTTCTGCTCGCGCCAGTAATACTTTTTGTCCGGCGACGACACGACCCGTCAAGCCTTCAACGATCTTCTCTGCCCGGAATTCTTCCGGTACAAAGGCAGCACGTATCCCTCTTTGCTCTAGTGCCGCTTGTGTGGCAGGACCGATGGCCACAATTTCTAAACCGACTAGATCACGCACATCGCGCTCTTGGTTCTTAAGCTCCGCAAAAAAGCCTTCGACCCCGTTAACACTGGTGAAAATGAGCCATTGGAACTCTTTCAAGTTGTTGATGGCTTTTATTAAATAGGACTTGTCCGTAGGAGGTGCAATTTCAATCGTCGGGAATTCCCAAGGCTCTCCGCCCAACGCTTCAATGGCTTGAGACAACTCGCTCGCTTGATGGCGTGCGCGTGTCACAACGATCCTCTGTCCAAACAGTGGCTTATTTTCAAACCACTGGAGTTTTTCACGCATCGAGACGACTTCACCTACTACAATAATGGAGGGATTCGAAAATCCCTGTTTCTGAACCTCTGTTGCAATGGTATCTAGTTGCCCGACTAGCGTACGTTGTTCTGGCCTTGTGCCCCATTGAATGATTGCCACGGGGGTTGTGGATTTTTTCCCATTTGCTATCAATTTTTGAGCAATGAGAGGTAGGTTCGCCATACCCATGAGGAAAACCAGCGTCCCATGGGATTGTGCTAGGTGGTCCCAATGAATCGTGGTCTCATTTTTGGTTGGATCTTCATGTCCTGTGATGACCGCGAACGACGTTGTGATATCTCGATGCGTCACTGGGATACCAGCATAAGCTGGAACAGCAATCGCGGAGGTGATACCTGGTACAATTTCAAACTGAATGCCTGCATCAAGTAACGCTTCTGCTTCCTCGCCACCTCGGCCAAAAACAAAAGGATCTCCACCCTTTAGGCGGGTCACAATTTTGCCTTCCAGACCTTTATCCACAAGTAGTTGATTAATTTCTTCTTGTCTAAGTGTGTGGCGATCGGGGGATTTTCCAACATAGATCATTTCACACTCCGGACGAGCTAATGTTAAGAGGCGCCTTGAAGCTAAGCGATCGTAGACTAATACATCGGCTTTCGCAATACATTCTGAGCCTTTAATGGTGATCAATTTCGGGTCTCCCGGACCAGCACCGACTAAATATACATATCCTTCACTCAAACCGATCACTCCTATTCAACTATCGTTGTAACGTTCCTTACCGTATTTCAGCTAATATGGCAGTCGCTCCGAGTTCAACCAACCGACTGGCAACTTGGAGGCCCACCGTTTCAGGGTCAGTGCCGTGGCCCTCTGCTTTAATCATACGAACCCCATCTAAGCTTGCTACCATCCCTCGAAGAACAACTTGTCCATCTACCACTCGTGCTAAGGCGCCAATAGGCACTTGGCATCCGCCTTCAAGTTTGCGCATTAAAGCCCGTTCCGCACGAACCGCTTGCTCCGTTTCAAAATGATTGAGCGGAGATAATAGTTCCTTAATCTCAGAACGTTTCTCTACGATTTCGATCGCAATTGACCCCTGACCTACAGCGGGAAGCATCATGTTTTCAGGCAGGATTTCAGTAATTCTATCTTCCCACCCTAGGCGTTTCACACCTGCAGCAGCAAGAACAATCCCATCCATCTTCGACTCAGCTAACTTTTTCCAGCGTGTTTGAAGATTACCTCGTAAATCCATGAATTCAAAATCCTGACGATAATGCTTGAGTTGTGATTTACGACGGAGACTGCTTGTCCCTATGAGAGCGCCGTCGCGCAAATCTTCAAGCAGGACTCCGTTTTTGCTCAGAAAAACATCCCTCGGCTCTTCTCTTTCGCAAAAGGTACTAATAGTTAACCCAGCAGGTAGCATAGTTGGCATGTCCTTCAGACTATGGACTGCAAGATCAATTTCTTCCAATAAAAGCCCCTGCTCTAATTCCTTTGTAAATAATCCTTTGTCCCCAATTTTAGAAAGGGGAACGTCCAAGATTTTATCACCTTTGGTTTTCATAGAGACTAGTTCAAATTGGAGGTCAGGATATAAATTGGTTAATTGGCTTTTGACCCATTCTGCTTGCCACATCGCTAATTTACTATCCCGAGTCCCAATGCGTACGATTTTTAGCACGTTTTTACCTCCTATGACTCACTTGCCACGATTCAAATTCACCATCAAACTGGGCCGTTTAACTTCTTCTGTAACATCCAAATCAAAAAAGTTTTGCAAAATTTCTGTGTAGAGATGACCTTGGCTTGTGGTGGCATACTCTTTGAGATTCGTAATGGGCACATACAAGAGTTGGTTGACGATCGAGCTGGCCATGGAGCGAATAACTTTTTCCTGTTTTGGGGTTAATCCACCTAAATGTTGGAGAGCACGCTCAACTTGACAATCTTTGATCTGTTGTCCTTTTTCTTGTAAAGCTAGAATCGTTGGAACAACGAATAAAGAATTATGCCATTTAAGGAAAGTAAGCATTTCCTCTTCAATAATTTTTTCCGCATTGACGGCTGCTATTTCTCGTTCTTGATGATGCCGATCAACGACCCCGTGCAAATCATCAATGTCAAATAGTGTGATGAAATTAAGCTTACCTACATCAGGGTGAATATCCCGTGGAACCGCAATATCAATGAGCAGCATTGGGCGTTCCTCGCGAGCTTTCATGATCGCCTGCATGCGTTCTGGCTCCAACATAAAATGGGTTGCAGCCGTTGCTGAAATAACAATATCTACTTTCTCCAGGTACTGATCCATATCATCAAATCGCACCGCTCGACCAGAGCATTCTTTCGCCAAAATGACGGCCTTATCATAGGACCGATTCGACACCAAAACGGTGTTAGCCCCTGCGGCAACTAAGTGTTTGGCAGTTAGTGTGCTCATTTCTCCCGCACCCAAGATTAAAATTGATTTACCTTGGAGCTCTCCAAAGTGTTGTTTAGCAAGTTCTACAGCTGTATAACTGATAGAAACTGGGTGCTGATCAATCAACGTATCCGTACGGACGCGTTTACCCACAGCTAAGGCATTTTGGAAAAGCACATTGATTGCTTTATTTGTGACCTCTGCCTCACTCGCCTGTTGATATGCGTTACCGACTTGTCCAAGGATCTGAGTCTCTCCACGTACCATCGAATCCAACCCTGAAACAACCCGAAACAAATGGCGCACTGCTTCGTACATGGTATGCACACACAGGTATTGTTCTAGGACGGTCTCCTCGATGCCTTGATGGCTAGCTAAGAATTTCTTAATGGAATGGGTCCCCACTTCCACATTCGTTGTGGCAGCATAGATCTCCATTCGATTACAGGTACTAAGTATGACTACGCCTTCAAGTCCTGGGTAATTTTTGAGCTTTTTTAATACATCCTGCATTTGAGAGGGATGAAAGCTCATTTTCTCGCGAATTTCAACTGGCGCACTTCGATGATTTAATCCAATAGCGACAGGAAACACTTTTCAACCACACCTTCCGCTTCGGTTAATCGCTGGGCTTTTATGAGTTTCCTCACTTCCCCATCCGTGGCCCGATGCCAAAAGATACTCCGTTTTTCGGGTGGTAAGCGATGCTTGACTACGCCGCGCCAAGTTTTGAGTAGTGCAAGATATTCAGCCATTTCCTGGCCGTATAGAGCTTGCAATTCAGCGCGGACTTGCCGCGCTACTATCGGACTGCTTCCTCCAGTAGATACCGCAATTTTTAAATCGCCTTGTTCCATGATGGACGGAACAATAAAGCAACATTTTTCCAAGTCATCCACGACATTGACAGGCCGATGATCAGCATTCGCGTCATGGACGACTTGAGCATTGACTTTCTCATTATTAGTGCATGAAAAAACCAAAATAGCCTCTTTAAGATCCTCTGATGAATAATCTTTTTCTGACCAAAAGCATGTCTTTTCGTCAATCAACACTCTAAGTTCAGGCACGAGCTCAGGGGATACAATATACACCAAAGCTCCATGATTCATGAGGGTTTGAACTTTCCGTAACGCCACAGCCCCTCCTCCGACGACTAATACAGGCTGGGCCATTAAATCCATAAATATGGGATAATACTGCATTGATTGTCACCTTCTCCATATTGACGTTATTTAGAAGCGTAAGAATGCAGTCCTGGTAATAAGTAGTTGACTCCGAAGAACGTAAACAAAACGGCCACAAATCCAAACACAGCCATCCATGCTGCCCTTTTCCCCTTCCAGCCGTACATCAACCGAGCATGTAAGTAACCTGCATAGAGAATCCAAGTAATCAAAGACCAGGTTTCTTTCGGGTCCCATGACCAATAAGTTCCCCAAGCATAATTCGCCCATATTGCACCCGTAATAATGCAAAGTGTCAAAAGCGGAAACGCAAATCCCACAACCTTATAGGCAAGCTCATCCAAGACTTCGAGCGATGGAAAACGGGACGTAATGCCCTGTGACTTTGATTTTCTCCCACTGTCGTCTTTGTTTAATTTGAGCAAATACATAAGCCCTAACCCAAACGATACAGCAAAAGCACCGTATGCAAACATGGCCGTTAGGACGTGAAAAGTGAGCCATTGGCTCTTGAGGGCCGGTGGAACCGCTTGTGCAATTCGTTCCTCAGGACCCATTGACATAATAATGAACATTAAAAGTAAGAAAGCAATGGGCATGACAAAAGCGCCGAGTGCCTTTAGCTTATAACGAAACTCAGCAAACAGATAAACGACTAAAATCCCGCCGACAAACGTTAAGAGAAATTCATAACCGTTGGAAAGTGGTGGATGTCCTGATGTGATCATTCTTAGAATAATGGCAGTCAGGTTGGCAATCACAGCGATGATTGTAAGACTAGTTGCTACACGGCCTACGAGTTCGTTTTTTGACCCTAACCAAATCATGTATAACAGCATACCTAAGGTGACTGCAAACAGTAAACTATAAAACATGACGACTTCGAGACTTGCTAACATTCCGTATACCCCCTAAGTTATCTTATCATTTTTGTGACTGAACTAACAAATTGTTCTAGCGCTTTGCGAGCACTATCTGGCATTTTACCTGCTAATGCACCAACCGTCAAATTAGCTCGTTTTCCATTCTCAGCTTGAATAATCCCTGAGATGACGACGGGTTGCCAGTAAAAGGCTAGTAATAATCCACATAGTAATAACGCACAACCTAACCAAATAACAACGACGCCTGGATCCTTCTTGACTTGTAACCCGGTAAATCCTCCTAAGCCATCATAGGTTAAGCTATAAGCACCTTGCACATCGATGGTTTCACCAATCTTGAGCTGACCGGTTTGGATGGGCTTTTCTCCGGTGCCTTTGAAAACCTGATACAGTACGTCAGGTTTTTGTGACTGACTTCCTGTAAGGGCTGTTACGAGATAAAGGTCAGTTCCTGGAGCTTGATAATAGCTTTGTCCCTGATCTTGCAATACAACCGGCATTTTTTGACCCTTTATATCGGCCGTGAAGAGTGCGCCATTGGAAAAACTTGCTTGATAAAACGTAACACCCTTATATTCAAGCGGATGATTGACTGAAATTGTCTTTCTAGCCACTTCTTTTTGATTTTCTATAATGCTCATGTCTGTGTACCAATTATCTCGTTCACCGTTCGACAAAAACCGATCCTCTGCAGAATTGATGCGAACACTAAACGTCTCGGAAATCGCCCCTTTAGAGACCTGGATCGATTGAATTGGCGTGGTCGTTCCGGTTCCTTCCATAAAATAACCTTTGAAGCCTAATAACGATCCGACTAAAGCTCCAATGATTAATACCACAAACGAAAGGTGAGTAATTAATGAACCCCAGTTGCCCATGCGGCGTTTTATAGCGATAAAGCTCCAATGCTCCGCCTCTTCTTTCAGTGTGAACCGAAATCCCTTTTGTATCAGGACTTCCTGCACTGATTCGCGCAGTGAAACTAATTCGCCTTGAACCACCATCCTATTTTTCTGCGAAACCTGTGCAAGGTTGATCGGTGGTGTCAGCTTGAATGTCCGTCGGTAAATACTCTTCACTCGTTGAATACTACACACGACCAGATTGATACATAATAGGCCCAGTAACAAACGAAACCATATCGAACTATAAAGATGTGTCATCCCCAAGGTCTGCCACAATCCAGCGACAGCTTTCGCTTTATCAGGATCCATCGCTTCCTGAGGAATCACGGTTCCTATTGCCGACACAAGCGCAATAATTCCCAGCAGAGCTAGTCCTAACTTCATAGAACTAAAGGCCTTCCACACTCGTTCACTCAAATCCTTAGAATTTTCCTCCATCAAGTCAACCCTCCTAGTATTGAATCTATCATAGGCCTAACTATATTGTACCCTACCCATGCCTTGAATTCCAAATTTCAAGTCGGGAGCAATACGAATATAATTAGGCGGCATAAATGTTCGGGATGACCACCCCTTATTTCTTAGCGATCATCACTAATGATGGTTTGGTTATTTTCGGAGATGGCAAGCCTTTGATCAGCGATTCATTGGCGCCGGCTTCCTTCCTCAACATCTCTACATCGCCATAACGCAGCGCTTTAACTGGACAAGCACTGACGCATACTGGGTCCCATCCTTGATCTTGACGTTGATAGCAGAAGCTACATTTACTGATGGCTCCTGACGTCTCGCCAAATTGAGGTGCATGATAAGGGCATGCATAGAGGCAATATCCGCACCCGACACATTTCTTCGGGTTATGGACGACGATTCCATCCTTTTCTCGTTTCGTATAAGCCTTCACTGGACAAACCTTGAGACAAGCAGGATCAGCGCAATGATTACAGCTCATGGACAGAGAGTGATTGTCACTGCTAAAAATCTTACGCCAGTGAACCCCTTCCTCCCAGTTATTAGCTTTCTTGCAAGCCATTGCGCAAGCCCAACATTCAATACATTTATTTTCGTCATACAGAAAACCTAGTTGTTTTTTCTTAACGGGTTGTGAAGTAGGTTCTCCAGAGGCAGCTTTTAATATTCGAGCAGGTGGTAGTCCAATTACCAGGGCCGCTGCCACCCAGGCACCTGTCTTAAGAGCCAGGCGCCGACTAAGGCTGAGATCACTTAACTTCATCATTTGCCATACCTTCCCTTCAACTGCAATATAGATATAACACAAATTCCATTTGTAGTCACAAATTATTTCAGTTTATTGATCTCGACTTCCGCTTGCTCTAATAAAGCCTTTGCAAAGGCGAAGTTGTGAGCGCCTTTTGAAGCATCCGCTGTCACATACGTATAATATGTCTGCGCATTATTGAACAGTTGTACATTGGGATCTTTTGGATTCATGGTGGCTACTTTTAAGCTCCAGCTATCGAATTTGGGCTTTAGACTACTTAGTTTTGTCGTAATCTCTTCTTGGTGCAGTTTCGTTTTGTCGATAGTCTCTGTTGGATCATAGTGGCAAGTAATACATTTTTCTTGATTAAATGTCGTTTTAAAGGCCTCATAGTCAAGCACGGTTCCAGTTCGTGTAACCCCCAACTCATCGTAGGTTGCCGTGACGCCTGGGACCATAAAGTCGTGTTTTAGACCATTGGTAACGTGACAGTCGACACAACTAAAGGTATCGTTCATCGACGCCCATTTATAAGACGGCTTTGAGGGTACTGCCCCAACTCCGATGCCCTCGATCATTTCTTTCTGTGGATATTTGACAACCTTACCTAGCGTAGGTGTCCCATTCGTGTGACAACCATTGCAAGTCTGCCAACCGGTATTGTTGAGACTCACCATTTTTTCCCCGCCCATTTTATGACAGACAAGACAGGTTATTCCTTCTTTTTGATTGGCGTATTTCCCACCCGTAAAGAAGTCGGCCATTTTGGCATTTTTATCAGATAGGATGGCTATTTCAGAGTGGCACTTGAGGCACTCGTCACTATACGTGAAATTTGGAGAAACCTCTTTCTCCTGAATCAACGTTGTAAACATCTTGTTATGGTTACTAAGCCTGACTTGATCGATTAAACTACCGGTATGGGGTGGAAGTGTCCGGAGGGCATCGACTGGTGCTTCTACGGGTTTCACCTTAGCACATCCGGAAATAGTAACAATGGTCATCATTGAAAGTAAGATAAGTGCCTTAATCAGTTTTCGGTTCACTTAATTCCCATCCTCCCTTTTGTCTCTTTTTTCACATATTTAATAAGTAAGAATATTCCACGTTAACATTTTACTCAAGAAAATAGCTTGTGTAAAGTGTTTTCGTTAGTACATTTTCGACAAAAAACGCCTCTCTCATTCAGACTGGGAGAGGCCGTTTAATGATGCTTTTAAGCACGTGCTCAAAACACAGATCATAGCCTAAACTAACCGTTTAATATTCGGCCGGGAAGGACCACTAGATTGCTTTACCAGGTATATCTCATGGTGTTGGTGTTGGTGTTGGTGTTGGTGTTGGCGTTGGCGTTGGCGTCGGTGTTGGTGTTGGTGTTGGCGTTGGTGTTGGTGTTGGTGTTGGTGTTGGTGTTGGTGTTGGCGTTGGTGTGGGTGTGGGTGTTGGTGTTGGTGTGGGTGTTGGTGTTGGTGCCTGTCTCAGTAATTTGGCTAACGCAGAGCCATGGGAAAAGTGGCACTCAAGGCATGCTGCGCTCAAAGTTAATGCAGTCTCAGAAGTATGGCCACTCTTGCCACTTGCATCGGATGTGTATTTAACATCAGGATGACAAGTTTGGCAAAAGCTTCCTACACCGGAAAAATACACGCCGGTCTCCCCTGCACTAGGATTACTAGCCGATGCACCTGCTATCACGATTGTCGGACTTTTCAACATGCGGTAACTATCTGTCCCATGTGACCCGTGACAATCTGTACACTCCATAGGGTTACCATTCGTATCTTTATGGGCAGACACATCTTTAAATGCTCCACCTAGTGAAGGCATATTACCACCCGCTGTCATAGTATTACCATTGCTAACATCGTATTTGGAATTGGTTGATCCTTCGTGACAGGTAAGACATAAGGCAGAGGCCGAGGGTTGATTAAGGAGTTTGACTGCTTTCGCGGTATGCGTGGAATGACATTTACTACAGAGGTTCGTATTGTTCATATAGTTGTCATGAACATTAATATTCGGTGGGAAAGCCTTAATAGCACTGCTAGAAGTAGTGCTGGTAACCGTTCCCCCTGTCTCTTCGCTCCTAACATGATAGATGACATTCGTGAAATTTTGTACACTACTATCTGTCCAAGTTAATGCAGTGTGGTCCCAGCCCTCCGGCACCGAAGTAAACGTTGACCCTCCATCTGTGCTCTTTTCGATATAATAGCGGATACTTCCACCATCCGTCGGGGGTACTGCATCCCATCTCAGTTGTACCTTGCTATTTCCTGGACTGTTTATTACCTTTGTAATCTCGACTGAGACATTGTTGATGTCCTGAGTCACAGCTATTGCTCTACCCACTTGATCTGGCAAAAAGAGAGCTAGGCACAAGCTAACTCCAAACAAGAGTGACAGAAGAATGCGTTTTGAGAAGATACTCATCATTACCCCACCTTCCTAATAAATTGACTTGGTCGGGCACCTTCTATTATTTACTTGGAACCGATTATATTATCTCAATCTATTTTTTCAGAAATACTGCACAGGGTTGTGTTCTTACTCATTAGTAGCCGAAAACCTGTACTCTGTTATTTTCACGATCAGTCACATAGATTTTTCCTTCTGAATCAACACAGAGTCCGTTAGGAAAGTTGAACTGTCCAGGGTTGCTACCATAGCCTCCCAAACTCCAGGCTTCAAAGCCTGCGTCATCATAAGCTCGTACGCTATGTGTAAAGACATCGACGACAAGAATCGTTCCTTTATCGGTGACTGCTATACCTCTCGGAAGCGTTAGTACGCCGCTTTTCCCCTGAGATCCCGTAATTTTATAAAGGAACTGTCCCTTTTGATCGAAAATCTGAATCCGGGCGTTATTGGTGTCTGACACGTAAACCTTGCCGGTCTTCCCAACGTATAAAGCGTTAGGATATTGTAACTGTCCATTTGTTGTCCCAGACCCTCCGTAGTAGCGCAAGATTTTGCCACTTGAGTCCATCACTAAGACCACTTGATTGCCTGTATCGGCTACGTAGATCAGGTTATCTACTCCAACCTGAACCGCCGTAGGGCGAATGATCTCACCTTGTTGACCACTGGTTAATTGCAATCTTTGTTTATCTAAAAGCGGCTTTTGTAGTTTCCCATTATCATCGTAAATCAATAATTCCATTAAATTTGGATCAGCGACATAAAGCTTTTTGTCACTATAAGTGAGTGCAAAGGGATAATTTAACGTACCCTTCCCCCAAGACGCGATCCATGAACCATCACGGCTATACACCTGCACCTGTGAGTGCCCTGTATCAGCCACAAAGACTCTATCAGAAGAGACACTGACGGCTAACGGTCCCAAGAGTGCTTTATCTGAATTAATGACATCTGTCATTTTACTTTTCCCATCGATTGTAAAAAGGTAATGTGGTTGACCTACTTTCACCGGTTCCACCGTTAAGGGAGTCACTAAGGGACCAGACTGATCATACCACCAAGTTCCACCAATTCCAATCACTGCTAATAAAGCCAATATTATTACAGCATTTAAACGTCTGCTCTTAGAAATTAGTTTCTGGAAAGATCGGGTTAATCTTGTAAATACCACAGTTTTAACCTACTTCCCCCAGCACCGGTCAATCAATTTCCATGAGTAGACCGCATATAACTAGTATACTTTCAACTTAGTTTATCCATGCACATCCCTTTCATGTATTTGATTCACGCCATCAGCAGACACGACTGAAATTCAGTTTGGTTACTCTAGTGAAACCACCTGCGCTAGGCAGGTGGTTTCTGTTAGATTAGGGCTTTCCCCATAGGGGATCACCCTAATCATGGAGAGTTTGAGACTTATTGACCAATAGTTGTTTGTGGTGCTACAGGATTAGTTGCGCCTTTCCAACCATTAGGAAGGTTAGCTCCCTGTGCGTTGAATTCTGAAGTAGTAGATACGCCACCACTAACAAACGTGTTATTGATCATGTCACCAGAATGTGAGGAAGTATGGCACTTCCAGCAAACTGACATGCCAGTGTAACGTTTGAGAGCTGAAGATGCATTTGTATCAAGCATGTAAGCTTGTGCAGCTGCAACGGTTGCATAGGTACCATCAGCTACTAAGGAAGCGACTGTATTGTCTTTAGCATCGAGCATAACATTGACATCTGTACCATGCGCAAAGTGACACTTTAAGCAGGTATAGGAGTCACTTGTCGTGCTGTGACGGAATGCTTTAGACCAGACGCCTGTTTCAGTTCCGGATTTAGCAAGGTAATCCGTGTGGCATGAAGCACAGAAGGTAGAGACTGGTACTCCGAATCCAGCTGTGTCGTAAGTTGTTTGGTTGACTGCTTTGACCTCAATGCCATTAAAGTTTGTTACAGGAGTGTTTGACATCAAATTAAGTTTAACAACAACTGCACGCGCGATGTTAGCAAATTTAACTGTTGCAATAGTATCAGTTGCTTCAACAGTATTTTTACCATAAGCCCAACCAAGTTCAAGGATGATACCCGCCTTGATTTGCGTGGATGCTTGGATATTGGATACATTATTAGAGAACCATGTTAATGCACCTCTAGAAATTGTTGCAGAATCGTTGATCCAAGGAGTCGTATCACGAACATAAGTTAAACCAGATTTTTTCATGACTACAACTACTTGAGTTGTTGCAAGTTCCTTGCCGTTATTGAGAGTGACATCACCGGCAGTAGCAGCAGTTGCGATTCCAGCTGTAGCTGCAGTCGTTTTGTAGATTAAGAAGTCAGGAGCGGTGAGCGCACTAACAGCATCTAGTACTGGAAGAGCTGTAACGATTGGACCAGTTACTTGTAGTCCACCACTTTTGATAGCTTGAGTTGTTGTAGCTGAGAAGTCGCCAGCGTTACCACTAGTGACAGTTCCAGTAGCATCAGTATAGGCTCCAGCTACTGTTTGGAAATAATAAGGTGTGGTTGCAATACCGTTAGGGTTGTAATTGAGGAGACGGTCACTGTATGAACCGTGTGGAGAGTGACAGCTTGCGCATGTGAAGTCTGCAGCCCAAGCTCCAGTTCCGGACGCATTACCACCAGGGGCAGCTTTCGTTGCCAAAACGCCAGTTGGTAAATGCATTGATGCACCACCAGCTGCTGTGCCAGCAAATGTACCAGCTGAAGAACCTGTGAAGACATTTAACAGACCGAGTGTACCATCATGACATGCTGTGCAGGTTGTATACACACCGTCTTTGAAGAGTAAGTTTTCGGCTGCCGCTGTATGCGTTTGGTGACAGCTTGCGCATGAGTTGGTGTTGTTTTGGTATTCTCCGTGAGTTCTTTGTGCAGGCTTAGCTTTAACTGCTTTGTCTGGAGCTACAGTTATAGTTTGAGTACCGACACCTACACCGGATTTGTTAGCATTAACAATGCCATTGTCAAATGAAGCGTCACCTGTAGCAAATGTTGACGTGAGAGTGCCACCAGGAACATCTGCTGCACCTGTAGCGAACGCTGCACCGACCATTGTCAAAGACAAAGCCATGGTGAGTCCGAGTACTTTAATAAGAAAACTTTTCTTCATCTAATTTTCCTCCTCCTACTTCTAACTACTTTCTTCTACTTCTAACGACTATTTGTAGTTCTAACGACTACTTTTTGGAGACACTTCTCTCTTCGATAAGCATTATCATACCTAACCTAGCCTAGCCTAAGCTATAGTACCACCCCCCTTAATGGTTTCGCTTTGAATCCATATTACTTATACACAGCAACTCTCTGGTTTGACGTGTCGGTGATGAAGATATTGTCATTTGCGTCAACGTAGAGCCCATTGGGTAACGAAAACTGTGTATTGGATTCCCCATTACCACCAAACGTGAACAGTGATTTCCCAGTTTTATCATTGAGATCAAACCCATAAACGTAATGGGTAAGATTACTGACACAATAGAGGATTCCTCGAGAGTCTATTCCAACCCCTCGTGGGTTAACGAAGACTGAATTACCAGCGGGATCTGTGGTTCCGTTAATGAAGCGCACATATTTGCCATCTTTATCAAAAACCTGCACTTTTTGATTCCCTGTATCCACGACGTACAGTGTACCGTCTTTATCCACGGTGAGAGCATTAGGGGCTTGGAATTGTCCTGCCTCCATGCCTTTTGACCCAATTTCTTTGAGAAGTTTTCCTGTCATATCGAAGATCAGCACTTTACTTTTCTTGATATCTGTGACATAAAGTTTATCTCCAGCAATTCTCAAAATTCCCGGTGCTTCGATGATTGTTTCCTTGGGATCCTTCTCACCAAAATACTTTATGAATTTCCCTTTGCTGTCAAAGACGGAGATACAGCCATTGTATAAATCCGAAACATAAACTTGGCCTTGGCTATCTCCTGCAACTCCGTATGGAAACTTAAACTGTCCGGGGCCCTCTCCCTCTTTACCAAACTTAAAGATTGGTGTCCCAGAAAGATCGAAGACTTGAACCCGTTTATTATTGGTATCCGTCACATAGACGAAGTTATCGATTTCTGCGACATCCATCGGTTTATTTAACGCGTCATCTCCGAATCCTCCATAGATCATATAGGCAAATGACGGAGCGGCATTTGGATTGAGTGTTTTTGCCACAATAGCCATCGGATTGACACGGATTAGAAACAAGGCGACAAAAATACCTGTAACTACAACGAACGTTGCAAACATACTCCAGTAGGTATTCTTTTTCTTCAAGGTAATCCCTCCCTTTTATTATTTTGATACACGTTCAAGGGCTGTTACAGCTTCTTTAAACAAGGGATCATACGAAAGCGCTTGTTTGTACATATCTGCCGCAGCCGCTTTGTCACCTTGAGCTTCTGCTACTTGTCCTGTTTCATAAATGATATCTGCGCTTCCTGGCAATAGTTTGTCCGCCTGTCCCAAGGCAACCGTTGCCTCTTTGTACATTTTCATATTCCGATAGGTTACGCCTTTTTGCAGAATTGCTTTATAGTCTTTCGGCGATAGTTCTGTGGCTTTCTGGAAATTTGTCAGTGCTTCGTTATATCTTTTATCTCTCAGCATCACGAGTCCAAGATTGTAATATCCGTCAAAGTTTTTCGGGTCGAGTAGAACCGCTTGGTTCAATTCTTGAATTGCTTGAGCATTGTTTCCTTTTAGGTAGAAGGTGTAACCTAATTCGACTCTGGTCTTAGGATCCGTTGGTTTGGCTTGAGACTGTTGTTTAAGGTACTCAAGTTGGGCGTCGACCCGTTTCATATCGCGATCATTCCAGAAGTAAACGACTCCCACCTGATACCATCCTGCGACACTTATTACCAGGGTCAGGAGAATCAGTGCAGCGCTTTGTAATTTTGTAAACGTATTTTTAGTAAACTTTTTTTTCTTGTTAGGGGTTTTAATGCTAGGAGTTTGTGCACTTACTATTTCATTCGTGGTTGTCATCTTAGATCCCCTCCATGTCTATGATTAATTAGCCGTTTTTTTTACTTGGACATGACATTTAGTACATGATTTTGTGTGGCACGTATAACAAAAGTCAGTTACTTTGGGATTTGCCGGAAGCTCGATTGGGTGCTTTGGTAACCAATCGTTTCTATAATGGGCACTTGGATGACACGAGCCACAAGCGACCTTCGTGACAGGGGCGGTCCCACCTGGTCTATTATCATGACAAGTAAAACAACGATCTTTGTTCTGGTCTGCTAAGACACCATGATTCTGCATGAAAGCGTCATCATGACTTGGTGGACGTTTGGCGTGACAAGCCTTACAAAACGTATTGGCTTTCGCATAGTCGCTGACCGACATTGTCGCCACCTTTGCATTGTCCTTAGAAATAAATTTTTGAATCGCACTATCTTTCCCTTTGGAAACCACTACAGGTACAGTACTCATATAGGAATGGCAAGCATCACAAGCTTTGATATCCTTTGCTGCTAATTGTCCATGTGCCCCATTTTTAAAGGCTTCATCGTTGTGATTACTTGGAAGCATCGACGTTGTATGACAAGCTTTGCAACTCAGGGACGCTTTGCGCAATTTATGGCAGTTCATACAGACATCCATATCAGGCCGAATGTTTTTCACATCTGACATGATACTTTTGGCGATTGTGTCATCCCACTTTGCGTAGTCCGTTCTGAATGTCACTTGTTTCTCCACGATATTTCCATGAGCAGTCCCGGTATGGCAGAGTGTACAACTCACGCCAGATTCCGCATGTTTACTGTGCGGTATAATAAGGTCGCCTGACGGCGATACCTTCCGTGTATTCATGTCGTGACATTGAGTACAGGTTGCGTCAGGAATCGGTGTCGTCGATGTAATGACGATGCCGTAATCACCCGTTAAGATCGCAATCCACTCTTTTATATTCACAAGTTTGTATTCAACTTTTTTCATGACCCCTGGCTCAACATGGCAGACTACACAGGCCAATTGACTGTGTGATGATGCTTTCCAGGTGAAAAACTCGGGCTTCATCATGTGACAAGAAGAGCAATATTCATTACTAGATGTTTTCTCGAACGTTCCCCAGAAGAGGGTCCCTACGCCCACAAGGATAAAAAGGAAGACCAGCAAGAACTTCTTCTTCGTTCGTTTCGTGCTCAAGAAGCGGACCCCCTTCCTAATAAAATCTACAAGGGGTTATCCCTTTTGAGATCTAATCTCATGCTTGAATTCGGGAATGTGTTTATCAATGAAAGAACGCGGGCCCTAAGTTATCTTCATGACACTGATTACAGTACGTCTTAGGACGTTTGTCCCACAACTGAGGCTGGTTTAGATCGTGGCAGACCATGCATCCTTTGGCTAAATCCTGTGTTAATTTTGTATGGTCATACGTCCAGGACTCACCGTGAAAGGAAACCGATGCTACATGGCAATCATTGCAAAAGCTATTGCCTCTCGTATAGCGGGTCATCTCACCGCCTGCTACCGTCAGTCTTTTTCCTTCAATATTCGTGTAGTTGTGGCATTCATCACATTTTTGAACATCCAGAACGGCTTCTTTACCATGGTTTTCTAACCAGCTTTGTTTGATTGCATGAGAGGTGGGGGTTTCCATTTTTTTGTGACACCCATCACATTGGACTGGGCCTTCCTTACGTGCTTCATGACAATCAAGACACTCCTTCATCCCGATTCGTAGATTCTGAGGTATCATTTCTGCTGAAGCCATTTGGGGTGTCCATTGCTCAAGTTTTCCATCAATCGTACGATTCCTCTCTGCAATCCGTCCGTGCACCGTTCCTTGGTGGCAGTCCGTACACTGCACTCCAACTCCATTGTGCTGAGCATGAGGTATATTAAGATCATTCTGAGGCGTGATGGTTCTTTGGAAAGTGTGACACTCTAAACATATCTTGTCCGATACAGGTGTGCGTATTGGCACCGGTAATTCGTAGGTCTTGTTGAGCGTTAAGTTTGATCTGTGTATAAGCCGAACTAGCGCTTGAAGAGGATGGAGAAAGCCTGAGTCAACATGGCAAGTCGTACACATCACCTTGTTGTGTGAGGAGACCTGCCATGTCATGACTTCTGGATTCATGACATGGCAACTTGCGCAGAATTGAGGTGAATTCATGCCCATATCGATCCCTGAGATCCCGAGGATTATCAGGAGAAGCCCTAGTGAAAGCCCTAGAATTAATCTGTGCCAAGATTTAGTAAGTGACTTGGCCATTTTTAAACCAGTGACAGGTGTTACATGTGACAGCGTTGACGCCTGGAAGTTTCTTCACTGGAGCTGCGGGATCAATTTTTGCAACTTCGTGGCAAACTAAACAACCATCGGGTTTCTTCGCTTTAACGACTGTTGAGTGAACCGGTAACCATTGTTGTTGATTTACTAAGTGACCGGCTGGACGTTTTTCATGACAAGGGGCACACAGGGTATTATTCCGAGCGTAATCTTGAACGGTGGTTTGAGCAGTAAGCAGGACTCGTTCGCGTTCCCTTGAGTGACAGCTAGCACAATAACGAACATCTTGCGCGGCTACAACGCCGTGAATTGTGCCCCAGGCTTGGTCAACGTGGCTATTCGGAGTTTTGATCGCCTTATGGCAGGGTGCACAGCGAATTGGAGCTTGCAAATCACTTTTGACGGGTGCAGACACTGTAACGGCCGGGGCAAGCTTTCCATCTGAAGTGGCCGCTTTCTTAGCTAAGGCTTCATTTTCAGCGACTCTCTGTTTTTCAGTTTTACCGAGGCCTTGATTGTCTAGCCAAGGCTTCTTACCCGCATTAACTTGTTCGTGGCAATCCAGACAAGCTTCCATGGTTGTTTTCGAGGCGTCTAATTTGGTAACTGATTCGGCTTTGGCGGTGGTCCATGAACCTTGATCCGCTTTTTTCGTGAGCCCCCGCTCAGCGATATTGGCGTGTGTTACTCCTCCGTGGCAGGCAGTACAAGTAACGCCTTGCTTTAAGTGTTTATCATGAGGGATGTTGATGTCCCCAGTTGCTGTCACGACTCGATTGGTCGAATGACAACTTTCACAAACTGGCGTTGGGATTGGACTCGTTGTAACAATTTGGTCAGGAACCTGGCCTGTATAATGTTTAAAAATGAAGGACGCGATTTTTACCTTATATTTAAGAAAATTACCAATTCCCTCTCCTTGATGACAGGAAACACAGCTAACGTTTGCGTGAGAAGTTACTTTCGTGGTGGCCGCTTCGGGGGACATTTCGTGACAACTGGTACAGAACTTATCCGATGACGTCGTTGCCATACCAACCCCGCCTAGGACACAAAGAACAATGACTGCACCAAGTAGAGGCAAGAGCAAGCGTTTATGCTTTTTTCCTTTTGGTGTGCTCTCCGAGGATTCCCCTGGGATCTTTGATTTTTTAAGTTTCGCAAGCCACTTTTTCAACAAAATAAACTCTTCCCCCTCAATTAATGGTTGGTTGGTTGGTTTTGTAATCAAAGGTATTATGTTAATAAATGCACTAATTCATGCACATTGCGAATTGATGACTTTATTCTAACATAAGTTATTTATTTTGAATATATGTTTTATAACCTAAATTTCGCGCTTTCGTACTTTATTTTTAAATATTCGCATAATCTCTTCATTCCTCCCCTCTTTGCCCGGTACTACACTATATAGTATGAAAGTTTTTCTAAAAATATACTTTTCTTTCTCGCTGAAATGCCTTACAATTCAATTATAGGTCTAACATAAATTGCCATTATATATAATTCATTATGTAGACACGTTAAACAAATGGATGGAGGCTGATGTCACATTGAAAATCACTAGGGTGATCCCAATATTAGGTGTCGTGCTAATACTCGGAATTTCATTAACAGGATACTCTGCTTCCCATAGTCAGACTGACAAAGTAGCCCCCGTCGCCGCCACAGCATTCCCAGCTGGAACGGGGCAACCTACGCCCACTCCCGCTACACCACAACCTGTAGCTCCAGCAGTACAGCCAAAACCACCGGAGCCGGTTAAAGTGCAACCGAGCCCACAAGAATTAAAAGTCCTTGCTCTGAACGATCAGGTGAAAAAGTCTGGCCACTTTGCTGGACAAAATGATGGAATGTCTTGTGCTGTTTGTCACATTTCAGAAAGCAACACAAAACTTCTCAACACAAGTTGGGATTCCTGTGGGGTTTGCCATGTTAACGAGAGTAAAGAACTGAAAGTCGGCAAAGAGGTTGTCCATCCTCAATATGAAATGATTCAAGGGCTTCCCATCGGCACTGTCCCACGGTCACCTTCTTACAAGTACGCTTACATGAAAGATACTTTCTCCTGCATTGACTGCCATATCACCAATAGTGAGAAACATGACTTTTTAGTCCCTGGAGTTACGGTGTCCTCTAACGCTTCAGGTAGCCCTAAAGTGTCATCGAAGATCGACTATGCTCAATTCGAAAAGGTTTTCCAGCAAGCGAACTGCGCGGTCTGTCATCCTGATCCACAAGTCAACATCGATAGTGTCAAGGCGAAGCAAGCAGAAATCAGTCAGCAACTTGATCAATTGCGTCCCGTCTATCTAGAGTGGCGTCAGAAAGTTGCAACACTGAGTGCTGATGATCCTAAAGTCATTGCCTTCAACAATGGCGCAACCTTCTTCACGTATGTAGACAACGATGGTTCTAAAGGCGCACATAACTATAATTACGCAAAAGTTTTACTGTCGAAAGCCGAAAGTTATTGGAAAGTACTGGCCCAGTAAAATCGTCCTTAAAGAAAACTTGGCTAGCGCCAAGCCTTCAGGCGCTGGCGGTCGCCTTAGTTTCGCTTATGCTGCAGAAAGTATATAACAAATAGTTATACTTTCTGACAGTGAAAAAAAGGATCCAGTCATTTTAAAATGACTGGATCCTTTTTATTTTTTTGATTGCTTAACCCTCGGATTAATAACTAAAACTTTCGTACTCGGATAAACTCTGCTAACTCTTCTAAGGCCTTACGTGTTGGAACCGCGGGAAGATCTTGTAAATGTCTCTTCGCTTTCAAAACATAAGCATCCACCAACTGCATCGATTCATCAATCGCTCCAGTTGCCTTAATCAGTGCAATGGTTTCAGACACTTCTTCCATTGTTTTGTCGGCTTTTCCTAGTAACGCCTTTAATTGAGCTGGCTCTGGTGATAACTTGAGGGCCAGGATCATCGGTAAGGTCATAATTCCCTGGTGCACATCTCCCCCGATGGGTTTCCCAAATTCGGAGGCCTTGGCCGTTAAATCTAAAACATCATCGACGATCTGAAAGGCCATTCCCAAGGAATGCCCATATGCACCCAGCGCCCACACTTGACGCCTTGGCGCTCCAGAAACTAAGGCACCAAGTCGGCAACACGCTGAGATCAATAAGGCTGTTTTGCGTTTTATACGGTAATAGTATTGCTTTAAGTTTTGCTCTACGTCAAAGGAACATTTAATCTGCTGAATCTCTCCTTGACACATTTCTACACTGACTTCTGCTAAAATGCGCGAGACCTCTGGATTATCGATTTTCGAAATGAGCATTAATGATTTCGCCAATAGGTAATCTCCCGTTTGCACGGAGACTATATTACCCCAGTTTGCTTTCACTGTCGGGCGCCCTCTTCTAGTCAACGACGCATCAACGACATCATCATGAACCAACGTTGCCATATGTATGAGTTCTAAAGCCATCGCGACTGGCATTAAGGTTTCCAAGGAATAGCCATAGAATTTGCCGGCTAAGAGCGTAAAAGCTGGCCGTAACCGCTTTCCTCCTGCCGCCAATAAATGGACCGCCGATTCTTGGAGAATGGGATAATCTGTCTTGACGAATTGGTTCAGTTCCTTTTCAACTCGCTGCAGATCAGTATTGATTTGATTAAAGAGCCAAAATTGTTTCAAAGCCGGTTCACCTGCTTGCACCCTTTTCTTCATAAGATACCATATCTAATGGCAATTCGCCCAGTGGATCTTCCGGGCTTTCATCGTCGTACTTTAATAATACCTCGGCGGTTGAGGAAACATCGGCGTCACTCTGTGGCGCGGGTGCTTCCTGCTCGTGACTTGGTGATGAAGTTGTCTGCTCAAAGACTTTATCCACACTAAATTCTCGGGTCAACTCATTCGTTGCTTTACGAATTTCAAACACTATTTTACCAATGGTCCTCGCGATTTCCGGTAAATCCTCAGGTCCAAACAAAATAAGTGCAATCGCCAAAATTAAGATAATTTCACCGATACCCATCATCATACCCCCTTATTTCGAAGCTAACTCTTTATCTCTTCTACGAGCCACGAGATAACCCAGCCAGATACTGATTTCATAGAGGAGATACATGGGTCCTGCCATGAGGAGTTGTGTCACTAAATCGGGTGTTGGGGAAATAATTACCGACAAGATGACAATTGTGAGTATTGCCCAACGTCTTTTCTTCGCTAACGTTTTAGGCGACAAGATCCCTATACGAATCAGGATCAATAAGACGATGGGTAGTTGAAATACCAGTCCAAAGGTTAAGAGAAAGGTTAAAAGAAAGCTAAGATAAGAGGTTTTGGTCACAAAGGGTGTTGATTGAACTGCTCCGCCACCGGCATATAGCAAGAACTTTATACCAATTGGCAGCACACCATAGAAACACAAGGCAGCTCCACCCAGGAAAAGCAGGACTGAACTAGGAACAATAATATAGAGATATTTTCGTTCATTTTGCTTGAGAGCGGGTAATACAAAGCTCCAAATTTGCCACATGAGGACGGGCAGCGCAAGAGCGATTCCAATAAAGGTGGCAAGTTTAATCTTCACGAGCATGGGTTCCATGGGCGTTGTCGTAATGAACCTTATATCTTGCAACATAGTGACGGGTCTTGCTAAATATGTAAAGGCTAGATCACTAAAAAACCATCCAATGATCGACCCTAGCAGTATGGCATATGCGGAGATGACTAAGACTTTGCGTAGAGCAAGTACATGTTCTAGTAATGGCAAATTGCCATCCTTACGGGGGCGCCTGCGCATCGTCCTACACTTCCTTCCCGTACACCTTTAACAACTCATAGTGTGTATTGCGTTGAACAGCTTGATAACCCGCATCTTCAATGCAACGAATAATTTCCTGCAAGGGGACACGCGTTTGTACGCCAGCAGCACGAACGACATTTTCCTCTAACATGGTACTGCCAAAATCATTCGCGCCAAACCTTAAAGCGACCTGTGCCATCTTCGCTCCTTGAGTCACCCAAGACGCTTGAATGTTGGGAACATTATCGAGCATTAAGCGGGCGATCGACAGTGTCCTCAGATACTCGACGCCAGTACTTCCTTCTCCGCCAAGTAAGGTGTTACTTGGCGCAAAACTCCAAGGGATAAAGGCGGTAAATCCACCTGTTTGATCCTGAGCGTCTCGAACACGAACGATATGTAAAACTCGTTCCTCGAACGTCTCGACATGCCCAAACATCATGGTTGCGGTCGTCTTCATGCCCAACTTGTGTGCGGCCGTCATAACGTCCATCCATTGTTGCCAACTGATCTTATTCGGGCTGATAAGCTTGCGAACTCGATCCTCTAGAATTTCTGCCCCACCACCGGGTATTGAGTCAAGCCCTGCGTTTTTGAGACGACGGATGACTTCTTCAATTGGCAGATTGGATTTCATTGCGAGGTCCCAAATTTCGGGAGGGCTAAACGAGTGAACGTGAATGGCGTAGTGCGCTTTAATATCGCGTAAAAGATTCTCGAAGTACTCTAGATCCAAGTCAGGATGCAATCCCCCTTGAATTAAAAGTTGAGTCCCCCCTACGTCAATGGTTTCTTCAATTTTAGCATGTAATTCGTCTCGTGACAAAATATAACTGCTTGGGTCTCCGGGTTTACAATAAAAAGCGCAGAATTTACATTGGCAGGAACACACATTGGTATAATTAATATTCCGGTCAATCACAAACGTCACGACTTTTTCGGGATGCATCTGCGCTCGGACGAGATCCGCCCCTTGTCCGAGAGAAAGTAGATCTGCCTCTTCAAATAGTTTGATCCCATCGGCGATAGATAACCGATCGCCGGCGAGTCGTTTCTCTATAATTCTTAAGGTCTCCGCTTGCATGTTCATCCCCCTAACCCGTCTCGTTCGACCGCATCGCGTCCTGCCTTTTCAATTACGCGGGTCATGGCGGTCTTCGTCACACCGTTACCCTCTAATTCATCGACTCCAAACGCCAACGAAACTTGGGTTAATTTAAGGCCTAGCATGATCCAATAGGCTTTAATATGATCGAAGTTATCCAGTAAAATTCTTGAAATGGCCAGCACTTTTAAGTCTTCAAGACCCGTTGTGGTTCCAATTCCCATCGTTCCTTCTATTTTTGACTCTTTCGGGTAATAAGCAAGCGGTAGAAACGACTCAAACCCGCCTGTTTGGTCTTGTTGTGCCCGCAACTGTAACAGGTGGGCAATCCGTTCCTCCGTGGATTCCTTGTCCCCGTATAGCATCGTCGCGTCTTTGAGGTTGGACTCATTGACCGGTCGATTGACATTAAAATAGGTCCGGTTGCCATTTTTTCGTTCCCGCACAATATTCGCCATTGTCCCGAGAGCTAAGATATCATGGCTGTTCATCATGCGAACACCCGCGTCATGATCTAAGCGTTCGCCCTTTTCTACTTTTTCTATGAGGTCAAACAGTTCACTTGATGCAAACAGTGAGGGCAAAACGTCCCCCTCCTTTTCTTTCAGCAAGTTTCTTTATCCGATGACTAACCGCCACTAACTTCCACTTTTTAAAGTGGATAGTAAGTGGCGTTAAGTCCCTGGATAAGTTCAGCTATACTTCTGATGAAGTTGATACTCCATCAGAAGCAAGTTTCCTTTATCCCAATAACATTAAATCTAAGATTGAAAAGACAAAGAGCATGATACTTAAGTAGCCATTCAGGTCGAAAAATGCAACGCCAATTTTGGAGAAGTCATCTGCCGAGACGAGACGATGCTGCCGGTACAGTAACACGATGGCAATTCCGACACCCACATAGTACAGCCAACTCATCGACAGGACCACGCCGACGGCGATGAAAAAGAGGGGAGCAAGCGTATGCAAGGCCGAGGAGATTTCTAGACCTCTTTGCAAGCCGAAAATTGCAGGAATTGAGTGAAGACCTTCTCGGCGGTCAAATTCAACATCTTGACAGGCATACACAACGTCAAACCCCGCGACCCAAGTCATGACCCCTAGCCCTAAAAGAATCGGTGCCAGTGCCCAATGACCGGTTACCCCAATCCAGGCTCCTGCCGGGGCCAAGCCCAGTGAAATTCCTAAGACGATATGACAAGCCCAGGTAAACCTTTTTGTATAGGAGTATAAGACCAGAAAAAAAACAGCGATGGGCATCATCAGTAACGCTAAAGTATTGAGTTGGTATGCTGAAAACCCAAGCAGCAGGAAAGAAAGCACGGTATACAAGATGACTTCATTGACTTTTAACTGACCTGCTGGCAGCGCTCTCTGTGCCGTCCGGGGGTTACGTGCATCGATATGCCGGTCAATCAACCGATTCAAGGACATCGCTGCAGTCCGAGCCCCAATCATCGCCAGCGTAATCCAGAGCAGTTTTAAACCAGGCGGAACACCCTTTGCTGCCAAAAAGGCACCGAGATACGCAAAAGGAAGGGCAAAAAGGGTATGTTCAAATTTGATCATTTTAAAGAATACGCTTAGTTTTTCCATACTACACTCCGTTCGTTACACGCCCGCCTCTTGGGGATTGTAAGCTGTGCTTAGATGCTTCACCATGAATAGATACATTTCGCTCAGGGGCTTTAATTGAAGCTGAGACTCCAATGAAATCTCATCCAAAAGTGCCTTCGCCCGTTGAAGAATTGATTGAACCTCAATCGTCTCCAAACGTTCTTTCCAGGCGCCCCAGGCTAATCCTAATTCCCAGCCAAAAGCTTCAAGCTGTTCTTGTAAAGGAACTGATGCCCCTGCAAGTTGTGCACTGAGGCGGGCTGCTAAGGCTGTTAAAGATGCGCTCTCCATTTCAATCATTTCAAGTGACTCAGCCAGTCCAAGTTTTTTGTCACGGGAGAGCCATCGGGTAATCCCCCCCTTACTCATCGTTCCCATAACTTGAGCCAAGGGATCTAGAAATGAAAGTAACTTCTCACGACATAGCTCTAGAAAAAACTTCCCATATAAAAAATCCCCAACAAGCACCGGAAATTGTCGGAGCTCTTCGGCGATATCACTCTCATCTTTCATTAGTTTATGGACTTTATTGGCCATAAATACAAATTGCATAATTCCAGCCAAGGCTTCTGATTTTTGTCCATGATCTTTAAACGCCTGGCTTACAGCTAAGACGATCGCCGGATTCACCGTTTGATCAAGGACATCCATCTCGAGATGTACCAATTCCTCAAAGCTCGCTGGCTTCACGTTGATTTCTTGACGTACACGCTTTTGTACCTTGTTTAGTTGCTCTGTAAAGCAAAATTCTACCGGAACCATCTTATCGCTCCTTGTCTTCCGTTCAGACATTAACCTATTATATATTCGTTGAACTTATGTAAAGTCCTGCTCATATTAACAAATGTTCTTTGATAATATGACAAATTTACCACAAGAGTATGTAAAACATCCAAACTAAAATATAATAGACCCTGCAACTCTTTCGTCACAAGGTCTATCTAATACCCGTCATAAAGCATAACCTTTGAGGTGTCCGCACTTGACTTAGTCCGGAGTAAAATAAATATCCCTCCAACATGTTGGCCGCTTGCGTCATAGGATCTGCTTTGAAATGATCGGTGCCCAAATTCCCATAGGGTAAATTCTAGCACAAAGTTAGAGGTTGTCAATAAAAACTCCTATTACAGGGATCTTCATCTTAATGAGAGTAGAAAATCTAAAAATAACTAACAATAACAAATAAAACCCAATTGTTTACAACAAACCTATTGACTTGCAAGTCTCTCTATTCTAAACTAAACCGTAATGTAGTGTTATATCGGAGGTGAATTTCTTGAGCTTAACCTTAACGGCTGCTGAAGCGGCTAAAATCCTTAAAGTCTCCAAATATACCCTTTATGAGCTTGTGAAGCGCGGTGAGATTCCTGCTCACCACATCGGTCGCCAACTTCGTATTGATCCAGCGGTCCTAGACCGTTATTTACGAGGCACCCTTAGTCAGACTGACACGCTTCCCACTCCCATCCCCTCCGACACTCCAGCCTTGCCCGTTATTCGCTTCATTGGAAGTCACGACCCAGTCGTAGAGCTGCTATTCGAGTTTCTCAAACATGCTCCAATACCTGTGGAAGCGTCGATCTCCTTTAAAGGAAGCATGGATGGACTCATTGCCCTTTATCGCCGAGAGGCGGAGATCTCTGGAGCGCATCTTTGGGATGAAGCATCTAAGGACTACAATATTTCCTTTGTTAAACATGTTATCCCCGGGGAAGCCGTTTGTATTGTGAATTTAGTGCAACGGGAACAAGGGTTCATCGTGGCGCCCGGCAATCCGCTGAAGCTTCAAACCTGGGAAGATATTACTTTAGAAGGATTGCAATTCATTAACCGACAAAAAGGATCAGGAACCCGCCTGCGCCTCGATGCTTACCTTAAATCAGCGGGGATTTCTCCTGGCCGAATTCTGGGCTATGAACATGAGGAGAACACGCACTCAGGCGTTGCTTGCCTCGTGGCCAGTGGACAAGCTGATGCCGGCGTCGGCGTTAAAGCAGCTGCGCAGCGACTTGGACTTGATTTTATCCCGCTATTTCAGGAACGCTATGATTTGATTTGTTTGGGGAAAACCGCTAAGTCTCCTGTTTGGCAACAACTTATAGAGGTCTTACAATCTTCAGGCTTTATCCAAGCCATTCAACAACAGATCGGATATGATACTTCTCTGACGGGTAAAATTATGTTCAGCGAATAGAAATGAATTAAATGAATAGAATGGATAAGTCCTACTTCGCGTCTTCACGCATCATGTCTGGACTCACAGACGTGATGCGTTTAGAAATAAACATTTATAATAGGAGGAAAAAAATGAAAAAGAAACTCAGACTTCGCCTTAACCTTGGTTTCGCACTAATAATTGCCATCATGGTGATCGTCTCCGGGTGTGGAACAGCAGCTACTCCAACAAAACAAACCGCTGAAGTTCCAAAACCTGCACGACCTGACATTATTCTAGCAACGACGACTAGTACACAAGACAGCGGTTTACTCGATGTGCTCATCCCTGCTTTTGAGAAAAAAACAGGCTATAAGGTCAAAACAGTTGCTGTTGGCACAGGGGCTGCTTTAGCAATGGGAGAAAAAGGCGATGCAGACGTTATGCTGGTACATGCCTTCGCTTCCGAAAAGAAATTGGTGGATAACAAAACAGCCATCAATTATCAACTTGTGATGCATAATGATTTCATCCTTGTGGGACCGGCAGCGGATCCCGCCAAGGTAAAAGATACCAAAACGGCAGTAGATGCCTTAAAAGCTATTTATGCTAGCCCTTCCATCTTTGTCTCTCGTGGAGATGATTCTGGAACGGATAAAATGGAAAAAGCATTATGGGTAAAGGCCGCTCTAAAACCAACTGGAACGAAATATCAGTCGACGGGTCAAGGCATGGGCGCAACACTCACTATTGCTTCGGACAAAGAGGCTTATACCTTGACCGACCGCGCAACTTATTTAGCTAACAAGAAAAACTTAAAACTGGATATCCTCCTTCAAGGGGAAACTGCCCTTCTAAACATTTATCATGTCATGCAGGTTAACCCCGAAAAATTCCCTAAAGTGAATGCAGAGGGTGCAAAAGCCTTCGTTGACTTCATGGTGAATGCGGATACCCAAAAACTCATCGCATCCTTTGGCAAAGACAAATACGGCGAGGCCCTCTTCTTTGCGGATGCCGGTAAAAAGATGGAAGATCTCAAATAAGACGATAACCAATAGCTTAGAGGACCTAGATTAAGTTTCAACTTACTTCAGATGGAGTTAAACTCCATCCGAAGTAAGTTTCCTTTTATCCAATCAGCGAAAGGGAACAAAATTGTATGGAAATGATCTGGCAAGGAATTCTAGCTGCCTTTCACCTTCTAATGATCGGGGATCCTGAGGTCATCGGCATAACGCTACTGACCCTTAAAGTATCGGGATCTGGAACGTTAATAAGCCTATTTATCGGGATTCCATTCGGTACACTCTTGGCGCTCAAACCCTTTCCAGGACGACGTTTCGTCTTAAGTGTCGTTAATACAGGAATGGGGTTACCCCCCGTCGTCGTAGGCCTCTGGGTGTCAATTTTTCTTTGGCGCTCCGGACCGTTTGGATTCTTGAATATCATGTATTCCCCAACCGCTATTATTATTGCTCAAGCGATCATTGCTTCTCCCATTATTGCCGCCTTAACCTGTGCCGCGCTTCAACAAACTGACCCGAAACTTCGACTCCAAATACGGGCACTGGGGGCAACTCGCTTGCAGTATACATGGTTACTTCTTAAAGAAGTCCGTTTTTCTCTGTTTGCTGCAATTATTGCCGGTTTTGGAGCGGTCGTTTCCGAGGTTGGAGCGTCTATGGCGGTCGGGGGAAATATACAAGGACAGACTCGTGTTCTAACAACTGCCACTGTATTGGAAGTGTCTAAAGGCAACTTCGATATCGCAATTGCCTTAAGTATCATCCTCTGCTTACTTGCCTACGGGGCAACCTTAGGCTTAACCCTACTCCAACAGAAACAGCAAGGGGGCTCCTAAGTGCTTGAAGCTCGGGATATAACCTGGATTAAAGAACAAAAAACGATCTTGCGAAACATTCAATTCCATTTGATGCCTGGAGAATGCGTGGGCCTCATCGGACCCAATGGCTCCGGGAAAAGCAGTTTGTTGAAAATCCTCGCCTTTCTGGAACCCCCGACTTCCGGCTCACTCTACTTCCAGGGCCAAGCGGTTCCAAAGAACGTCCCACTTCCTATTCGTCGCAGAATTGCTCTCGTATTTCAGGAGCCCCTCTTATTAAATACACGTGTTTTTGACAATGTTGCAGTCGGATTGAAAATCCGTGGTGTCTCCAAAGGGATGATTCAAGAACGGGTGGACCATTGGCTGGAACAATTCGGGGTGATCCATCTTTCTAAACAATCAGCAAGGTCGCTGTCTGGCGGAGAAGCACAACGCGTTAGTCTGGCACGTGCCTTTGCCCTGGAGCCGGACATTCTGTTTTTAGATGAACCCTTTGCGGCCTTAGATGCCCCAACGAAAGAGGGACTACGCATTGTCCTAGGCCAAGTTTTCAAATCTACTCAAGCCACGACTGTGCTCGTTAGCCACGATTTCAAGGACATTGCGCACTTATCTCATCGTGCCTTAATACTCCTAAATGGTGAAGTGATGGCTGAAGGGTCTCCAGCACAACTTCTAAAGGGTCCACAAAAAGAAGAGGTCGCGCGTTTTCTAGCGCACTTCTCTTCATAAAAACGTAAATACCGAAAATGGAGGGGTTTGCACCCCTCCATTTCCGGTATTTACATATAGTTGAGTTATTCTCTATCTACTCACCCCATAATTCTAAAGATTATGTAGGGGGTACGTTGATCAAGTCTCCAGAGCCAGCATGGCACTTCCAGCAGACTGACATGCCGGTGTAACGTTTGAGTACTGAAGACGCGTTCGTGTCGAGCAAATAGGCAGTTGCTGCAACAGTGTCACCAGCATATAGCCCGCCAGTAGCAGTCAAAGTTGCTAGAGACTGGTCATTTGTATCCAGCATGACGGTGACGTCTGTACCATGCGCAAAGTGACACTTTAAGCAGGTAAAGGAGTCGGTATCCGTGGTGTGACGGAATACTGTAGACCATACGCCGCTTGTTTCGCTCCCTGATATAGCAAAGTAATCCGTATGACAAGAAGCACAGAATCTGGAAACTGGTACACCAAACCCAGGTGCGTCGTAAGTGGTTTGGTTAACTCTTTTGACTTCTATGACATTAAAATTTGTTACAGGAGCGTTTGATACTAAATTAAATTTAACAACAACTGCACGCGCAATGTTAGCAAATTTAACTGTTGCAATAGTATCAGTTGCTTCAACCGTGTTTTTACCATAACCCCAACCAAGTTCAAGTGTGATACCAGCCTTGATTTTATTGTTAACAAAGTCATTGTTAGCATTGTTAGCAAACCAGGTTAGCGCTCCTCTAGAAATTGTTGCAGAATCATTAATCCAAGGGGTCATATCACGAACATAAGAATAGGTTGAAGTGTCTATATCTTTGATTTTTTTCATCACCACGATCACTGCAGTGCCAGCGGGTTCCATATTGTTATTGAACTCTGCGACACCGACGGGGATTTTGTCAGCGCCTAAAGTTGCACTGTCGGAAGTCGTTTTGTAGATTAAGAAGTCAGGAGAAAGGGCATCGACTGTCACTGGAATAGTCGTAATGAAGGGACCGGTAGCTTGTAGTCCACCACTTTTAATGGCAGCAGTCGTTGTGGCTGATAGGTCGCCAGCGTTACCACTCGTGAGTGTTCCAGCATTATCAGTATAGGCTCCAGCGACTGTCTGGAAATAATATGGTGTCGTTGCAATACCATTAGGGTTGTAGTTAAGAAGACGATCACTGTAAGATCCGTGTGGCGAGTGACAGCTAGCACAGGTGAACTCTGCGTCCCAGCCAGTTCCCTCTTTACCTGCTACTACAGGTGCGTGGTTACCACCAGGTGCTGCGCTCATTTGTATTGCACCCGTTGGTAAATGCATTGAAGCTCCACCATCTATAGTGCCACCAAATGTACCAGCTGAAGAACCCGTGAAGACGTTCAAGACACCCAGTGTACCATCATGACACGCTGTGCAGGTTGTATACACGCCGTCTTTAAAGAGTAAGTTTGTCGCTGCCGCTGTATGCGTTTGGTGACAACTTGCGCATGAATTGGTGTTGTTTTGGTATTCACCATGCGTTCTTTGTGCGGGTTTGGCGATAACTGCAGATGAAGTAGTTTGACCACCTACACCTACACCGGTGTTGTTAGAGTTATTAATGCCATTGTCATTTGCAGCGTCACCGTTAACAAACGTTGACGTAAGAGTACCTCCAGGTACATTTGCAGCATTGGTCGCGAACACTGCACCGACCATTGTCAAAGACAATGCCAGGGTGAGTCCGAGTACCTTGATTAGAAAACTCCTCTTCATCTAATTTTCTCCTCCTACTTCTAGCGCAGGCGCGGTTTGAACTTCAAATTCATAAACATTGAATTTGAAGCTCGAGCCCGTCGACGTAATATACTTTCATTTTGGATGAACAAAAGTACTATACTTGTTTCACCCTTTGTTTTATTTAATGATCATTTGAAATGTGTATAAGAATTATTTCATCCAATTTACCAATAACACCAATATCTACTAATTTTGTATTAATTCAACGAATCCTTCAGTTATTCCTGCTATTTTTAGAAATAAATACGACAAAAAGTTCCGGGGGTTAACCCGGAACTTTTTGTCGTATTTATTGAACCCTTTTCACTTGGAAATGAGCTTTTATTACATAGCGTCTTTATAGATTTGAATGACTTGTTCAAGGGTTGCTGTGCGAGGATTGGTGAATTGGCAAGCGTCTTTCTTCGCGTTTCCAGCCATCAATTCCAAGTCTTCTAGTTTTACATTTAAAGCAGTGAGGCCACTAGGAATTCCGACATCAGCAGACAGAGTGCTGATCGCCTCTAAGCATACTTCAGCGGCGTCTCTAGCGGAAAGTCCTTCGATGTTTTCTCCCATTGCTTCAGCAATCTCTGCGAAACGATCGAGATTACCAATCAGGTTGAAGCGTGAAACGTGTGGAAGAAGGATTGCGTTACATACACCATGAGGAAGATTATAGAATCCGCCTAATTGATGAGCCATCGCATGAACATATCCTAGGCTGGCATTGTTGAAAGCCATTCCAGCTAAGAATTGAGCATAAGCCATTTTCTCACGTGCTTCAAAATCTTCGCCATTGGCAACGGCACGACGGAGATATCTAGGAATTAATTTAAAGGCCATTAAAGCAGCCGAGTCTGTGAGTGGTGTTGCAATCGTTGAAACATATGCTTCAACAGCATGCGTCAGTGCATCCATGCCGGTAGCAGCCGTTAAGCTAGGCGGTTGCTTCATCATCATCAAAGGATCATTGATCGAAACATTCGGGGTGACACGCCAATCAACGATGGCCATTTTAATGTGGCGAGCTGCGTCCGTGATAATACAAAATCTTGTCATTTCACTGGCTGTACCAGCTGTGGTGTTAATGGCAATGAAAGGAGGCATTGCTTTCTTGGATTGATCGACGCCTTCATAGTCTTGGATCTTTCCGCCGTTACCAGCAACAAGACCAATTCCTTTACCACAGTCATGGGCAGATCCGCCACCGACGGTGATAATCATGTCGCATTTTTCTTTTTTGTAAATATCAAACCCATCATGTACGTTTTTATCGGTAGGATTCGGTTCTGCACCACTATAGATAATTGTTTTGACGCCGGCTGCTTCTACAATGTCAGCAATTTCCTTCGCCATACCAATTTTCTCGAGATAGGCATCCGTCACAATTAACGCTTTTTTCGCACCGAGTAATACTGCTTGTTTACCTGTTTCTTGTGATGATCCTGCACCTAAGAGATTGACTGGTGGGATGAAATACCCGTTTACTTGATGGATAATAGCCATTTTTTGTTTCCTCCAATTTCTTATTTGGCGTTTGCCATTAATAACGTGACAGCCATTGAGACTTGAGACCGTTTTGCCACTCTTGGGGATACCTCATGTATATTGCAAAACTCATGCCAACAATCAGAATATTTAGCTTTTCCATGCCACAAAGCTCGCTCGTCCCGATGTATTAACAGTTTATCCACTTGAAGTAATTTTCATTTATACAATTAATTCTGAAATTAAAAAAATTCTGTTTCTTTTACTGCCCTTATTTGGTGCACTTTGTTCGGACAAACGTTATATTATGGAACACTTATAATTGTGTCTTTAGAACAGATGGGCAGAATAAGACGAAAAAAGGGCTAAATTGTTTAAATTATGTTTAATAACAATTTAGCCCTTTAGCGCTGGACTGGTTTGATATGATTGATTGAATGGTTCAGTTCGCGGAGTCGGTACTCTGAATCTTGGCAGACAATGACATTAAAACAGCCATAGCTTTGATCAAGACGAAAGATATTTTGTAACGGTATCCCCAGTACGTGACATAATATGACCCTGTTAACCCCTGCATGCGCCACGATTAAGAGTGTCGATGCCTCGGATTTGGCAAGGCTTTCAAAGACAGGAATGACCCTTTGGTAGCAGTCAGAAAAACTTTCTCCTCCCGGCGGGGTGTAATTCGCAAGATCCTCACCACGTGCTTTAAATTCCTTAGGATACTTCGCTCTAATTTCAGAAAAGGCTTTCCCGTCCCAATCACCCATATTCAATTCCCTTAGCTCCACTCGAGCGGTCGGGTTGATATGATGGGCTGAGGCAATGATGTTGGCGGTTTGTTGGGCCCTTCCTAGATCACTGCAAACAATGTTATCTAAGGGCACGCCTCGAAATATCTCCTTTAACAAGGTCGCCTGTTGCTCTCCAAGAGCACTTAATGGAAGATCCGATTGGCCGATATAGCGTTTGTCTCTTCCTAGACCGATATCGCCGTGCCGGGCTAAATAAATAAGCTTTTTATCTTTTTTATCCATCGCTTTTTACGAACATCTCGTTTTACCGTTTTGATCCAATTCTCTTTGTACTTTAATCAACTCGCCCAGAATGCTTACAGCGATTTCTTCAGGCGTTTCTGCCCCAATTTTTAGACCGATTGGAGAATACAGCTTTTCCAGCAATTCGCTCGGTACTCCCTCTTCCTCCAATTCAGCGATCAAGGCTTTCACCCTTTTGCGACTACCAATCATGCCAATATAGGCGGCTGGTTGATGAATCACTTTCCGCAAACACACTTTGTCATAGCGATGCCCCCTCGTGATAATGACCACAAATGTTTGCGGATTGATCGTTATTCCCTCAATGGCTTGTTCAAAATTATTGCATATCACGGTATCAGCGGTGCTAAACCGGGCAGAATTCGCAAACGAGAGTCGATCATCGACGACCGTCACCTCATATCCAAGGATTTTGGCCATGGTTGCGAGGGGGAGCGCAATATGTCCTGCCCCTAAAATCAACAATTGCACCACTGTCGTTGGAGGCTCAATCAGACACCGATAAGTCGCTTTTGTCACGGAGGTTTTACAGGCCTTAAACTCAGCATCCAAACACATTAACAACGGCTGGCATCTTTTAAGATCTGTTTTGGCACTTTCAAGAGCAGCTGTGTTCAATTCCTCTAAACCGAGATTACCTGAGACGTCTCCGTTACTTTTGATCATTAGTTTTTTCCCGATTAACCGTTCATCAGAGGCTTCAATAACCGTGACTAGTATGGGATCATTGTCATTGAAGGTCTCGAAGCGAGACAATGCCTCTGTGTCCAAATAATCAATGAATAATTCCATGATCCCCCCGCAGACCATGCCATCCTCTTGAGCCATGTCGGCGGTCATATTCAAGCAATGGTTCTTAGAGGTGTGAGATGATAAAACATTGAAGGCCTCCCGCCTCGCCTCGGCCTCACCACATCCTCCACCGATGGTGCCAGCCGTTGTCCCGTCCGCCAAAACGATCATTTTCGCTCCGGGCTTTCGGGGGGTTGACCCCAACACACTGGTAACTGTAATCAAAGCTGCCGCCAGGTTTTGTTCAAAGGCTTTTTTTAGCCCAAGGGTTACTTCTTTTTCCATGAATCATTTCCCCCTATATCAGCCTTCCAAAGGTCCTGTAAAGGCATGTTGATGCGTTGTTCTATTCTTGTCTGAATTGTTTCAGCATGACTCAAACGCTGCCTAATCTTCTCCAAAACCTCTTGATTGTTCTTATGCAACTCCAGTGGGCCTGAAAATCTGGCCTGGAGTGACATGATTTGGTCTTCTAAGACCAGTTTATCTGCCAAATAGACGATCTCTTTTTCTGTGATGGGTTGCTCACGGTCCAGGCAAATGTCCATATGTTCGGCGACAATTTCGGCGACCTCAGGATAATCTACGAGCAGGTCGGCACCTACTTGGGCATGGTGGGGTTCACCTTTGGCCAGGTCATGTAACAGCGCTGCTGCCTTAATTAATTCAAGGTTTAATTGACAGTCACACCTCATTAATTGTCGACCCATGGTACAACTTAGTTGGGCTACCTGCTCACAGTGATTCATCACCTTGACGGGCGTGTTGGCCCTTTTGATTATAGCATAACACGCTTCGTCTGATGGGACTTTGGACTGTCCACAGTACGTCAACATCTTGTGGTAATCCTCCGGCGTGTCCATATCCAGCAAGATGCCCGGGTCAACAACCTCGACCTCGGTGGCATCGTCTTCAAACTGTTCAAGCAACGCCTTCATTCCGCCGGGTTTCGTCCAGGCCAGGACTTCATTGACATAGTGTCTGGAAATTAAGGGGGGATGTCCCCTCAGGCCTTGATAAGAAGGATAGATAATACCAACTTCAGTGGAGAAGAACGTATTCTGAAGCGTTTCCAAGGTATGCCTGTTAAACATCGGATTATCGACGGGACAGAGAAAAAAGCCCAATATTTCTGGAGCTAGGCTTTGAACTCCAGCGCTCACCGAGGAGAACATTCCTTCGGAAAAATTAGCGTTTACGATGGCCTGGACCCCCAGTTTCTCTAGGACCGGTAACAATTCGTTCGCCCGATGTCCAACGACGACCCGGATATCCCGGATTCCTCCATCCTGGAAACTTTTTACGGCCAGTTCAAGTACCGTGCTCCCGCCTAGCGATAAAAGCGGTTTAAATGATTTCATACGAGATGAGTAGCCAGCTGCAACGATGATGGCAGCGAATGACGGCTTATCCTTTTCATTTTCAGACGACATTCCAGACACTCCCCCTCTTGTCTTGAATTTGTCGTTTCGCGGTACTCTTTCTAGCGGCGATGACAGAGCTTGATACAAAATAAAAGAACACCCTCAATTTACCGCTTTGCCGTGCTTCTCTTACGACAGGGATATCTTCTAAGGCCAGTTGAACCTTTCTCTTTGCTTCCCAGGAAATAGGTCCCTTTAACTGAACCTCGAGTTGACAGTAGTTTTCTTTGTCTTGCAGTCCGTTTGTGATGATTACCTCAAAATCTAGGACATTGTCAATTGTAAACAAAACTTCATCGAAGTCTGCCATGGTTAGGTAATCAGTCTGAGTCAGATAGACTCTGTCTCTGGACCTTATGAGATCCAGTCGCTTTAAGACCGTATTGCACGCACAAAGGCCTGGAATAAATCTTGACATGTCTCCGGTACGATAACGAATTAAAGGCATGGCTGATCTGGTCAAAGTCGTCACCACGACTTCCCCTATTTGCCCATCCATCACAGGTAGTCCTGAACTGGGATCAATGATTTCGAAATAGAGGTCTGCTTCCCGGAGGTGGTAACCGCAAAAGCCCTCACATTCTATGCCGCCGCCCAACCCCATCTCCGTCATGCCATAATGGTTAAATACCTGACACCCCCATGCCTTTTTGAGTTCTTGTACAATGGCTTGGGGTACATAATCAGTACTTAATAAAATACTTTTTAGGCTCAGGGAGACTGAGGTGCCCTTGGAATCTGTAAACCGAGCTAAGCTCAAGATTTGAGTGGGTATGCCGACTAAAACGTTGATTTCTTCTCGTTGAATCTGTTCTAGCGCTTCCTCCTGGTTCGTAACCAGACCGTGGACAACCGCGGTTACCCCCGCTCTTTCTAACCCTAAGCGCAGTAAATCTCCAACACTACCCGGTGTTTCCCCGGGTAACATAATCAACACTTTGTCTCCGGGCTTTACCAAGGTTAGCATTCCATGTTGAAAGAAATCGATGGTCAATTCTTGATCTGCCTCAGTAAAAAATAGGCGTTTCGGTTTACCCGTCGTGCCGGAACTCTGTAAGGTGACGATTCTGTTAATATGATCTTGGGGGACACACAAAAAATCTAGAGGGTGCTCTTTCAAATCTTCTGACGTGGTAAAGGGCAATTTTAATAAGTCTTGAAAATTTGATATTTCAAAATCTAGTCCTGAGTACAGACGTTGATAAAATCGACCTTTTCGGGTTACCCTGTCAAGCGTTTCCTGCAGTTTGACCCACTGATAGTCCTCGATTTGTTTACGAGTTAACACACCAGAACTATCTCCTGTAATTTTGCCCTTTATCCAAGGGTCCAGCGAGGTGGTTTTGATGTCCACTTCTATTTCTCCCTTCGATAAATTGAGTGCCCAAACTTGTCCGTGAGGTTATAAGCGCAAAAGGGAATTAACTTCCCTTCAGGGCTTACCACATGGATACAACAGTTTTTTAATCGATCCAAATCTAAATTCCACACGTCTTGAAAGGCCATGCCACTGATAGAGAAGGCAAAGGTTTTTAGCTGTCGTATTAGATTATCCCAGGAGTTGGAGGCGGGGGGTAGAATCGTTAACTTTTCTGCGCCTGACCACTGCCGGGCCACAAAGGATCGTGTTTTTCTAGCCACCTCATCGGCTCGCTCTGGTCCTGTACAGCACGAACTGTTGTTAACAATAGGCTTCAAACTTCCATCGGGTTGTCTCGTAAAGTTGCCGCTAAAAGAACAGCGGCCATTATGGGGTTTCAGATTCTCGGCCTTGATGAGTCCCTTGGTCTGTTCCTCAATGGCTTTAATGACTTCGGGGAGGGTGATCCGGTCATGATCGATGGGTTCTTTCGGAATTCTTCCGAAGTAGCTGACGGGTTGGAAGTGCACGCCTCGAACGACAGGGTGATTTTCCAACGCAAACTGGATGATCCCCCCGATATTATGAATGTTTACTCCCGGTATCAAAGTGGGCACTAAAACAACGCCGATCTCATGGTTACCACAGCACTCTATCGCTTTGATTTTAAGATCAAGGAGCTTACGCCCCCGAATTGACTGGTAAATTGCGTCCTCAGTGCCGTCAAATTGTAAGAACACGGAACTTAGACCTGCCTTTTTCAACCGGCTCAAATAGAGGGGATCTTCAGCGAGTCTCAGGCCATTCGTGTTCAGTTGGATGAAGTTAAAGCCCAGTGTCCTTCCCATTTCCACGATTTCCGGCAGGTCATCCCTGAGTGTTGGCTCGCCACCGGATAACTGGATATTGACAGGGCCACTTGCTGCAAGGACGTTCTGGTACCACCCTTTAATGACCTCTAAAGAAGGTTCGTCAAGCTCCGTTCCTGCATTGGCAAAACAAAATTGACAGTTTAGATTACAACGCTGAGTCACTTCGATCAAGGCCGTGCAGGTTGTCTGATGATGGTCTTGGCATAAGCCGCAATCAAAGGGACAGCCTTTTTCGACTTGTGTAAATCGTTCTTTGGGTGGCGTTGGGATCGTCGGCCTAACCCAGGACTTCCATGCAGGACTACCACGCCAAAGCAACGTTCGATAGTCACCATGTTCAGGGCAACTTTTCACAAGATAAACCTTATCCCCTTGAACCACTCTTTGAGCCGGAATCTTTTTCAAACATTCCGGACACAAGCTCTCGGTCATGGAAACTAGGCTTTCGTCCATACCGTCCATATACTATTCCTCTCTATCTTAAGGCACATTCCAAAAATAACAAATCAAACTGCCCGTCTATCTTGCATCCTTTTTGACGATCAGTTGAAAATAGCCCATCTTCGCTTGCTTCATCGCAGCCTGGACAAGAATAGGGTCAACTGCGCCTGAGCACGAAGAAGACTTAAGCCAAAACTGGGTCATAGAGCCGTGGGTCATGATTAAATCAACTGTCAGTTGGGTCAATAGGTTGGTATGATCGGTCCAATTGACGATGTTGAAACCCTGTCCGACAAGCTTATTGATAAACGGTTCTTTCGGCAATGCTCTGCGTAGACAGGCGTCGAGATTGAGTGCCTGAAAATCATTGAGACCGTCAGAATTTCTAGCATACACATCATTGATGACCAACCATCCACCGGGTTTGAGTACTCTGAAAATCTCTTTGATCGCCTGGTCCACGTCTTCGATGACAGACAAGGTACATTCAGCGAACACCCCATGCATCTGGTGATCCGGAAAGGGTAGGTTTTCTGCCTGCCCTTGAAGCAGCTTCAAGCTTGGATTCTTGGTTCTTCCACTCTCTAGTAGCACTTGTGAAGGATCTAAGCCTATGGCCTGAAGCTGATAGAGAGAAACCAGCCAATCGACCGTTGCACCGCTACCACAACCCACATCTAAGACCTTTGCCCCCGGGAGAAAGTCACAGCTTTTGACGCCCAAATCGGTTAGGAAGAACCCACCAGGTCTTAAGGTATCGCCTGTGGCAACGCTCAGAGCGTCACTTTCATAACAATTTAAGCCATTGTTTTTTAACAATCTTTCACTTCCAAGACTCCCAATTAGAGGAGCAATAGTATGATTAGGTTTAGGAGTAGCAGCAGCAGTTCTGTCCACTAATCTTCGTCCTCTTCAGAGTCATCTGACTCAGGATCCTCGGAATAAGCTGCCAAAATCTCTTGCACTTTATTAAAGGTGTTTGAAACCGTATTACCGCATTGCACAGGATACTCGTGGCCTTCATCAAGGGAGTGATCTAAGATCCCTTCGCAATCCAGACTGCCATGGGTAGTCTCAAACCACTCTATCAACTCATGAATCATCACGTTGATCTTGGGGTGTCCGGCTTCGATTGCAGTTCCCTTCCCAACGGTTAAACCGATTAAGCATACTCCCCCGGTCAGGGCGCCACAGGTTTTTCCCGATCTTCCCATTCCTCCACACAAACCTTGCATTGCTTTGACTAAGTCAGGGTTTTCTTTTCCTTGTTCGTCTAAACCCAAAATCAAGATAATCTGGCTACAGCAAAATCCCTGTGTCGCTAATTCAAACATGCGAAAACCATCGACCGCCATGTTGCTCCCCCCTTCTACTTGTCCTCAAGGCTTTGCTCAACTTCGAACATCTTGCCTAAAGCCAGTTCCTCCGTGATCAACACCAAGCCGCAGTGAAGGCATTTTAGTTCCTGAACCTCGAAATCATTGCCCAAGTAAGAGGCTCTTACCACACCTACTTTGAGTTCTCCGCCACATTTCCCGCACTTCCAAAGGTTTTTCTGAGTCTGTTTTGGTGTATTACTCATGGCCATCCTCCAAAATTTCCATTCGGTGGCTGTAAACATTGAGCACTTCAATGCCTTGTTCCTGTGGATTATATTCAACCCAATAGGTCACCTTTACAGGACGGAAGTGCGCTAAACTGTGACCATTGTCCGGATTAATAAACTTAATTCCTGTACGCTCCGCAAGTTCTATGACCTGTTGGATGTCTTCTCTTAGAATAAGCCGTTCCTCCATAATTTGCTCAACTTGTTCATTTAGCACAAGCTTGATGGACCGATACCCCATTTCCTTTTCCTCTGGCATTTCTTTCCACATTGAATAGATTAACTTTCTCTTAAGCTTTGCCCGGTGCTCTTGCCGGTAGGAAATACCGACACTCGGCCTGTTAGCGGCCTCTTCAAGGTTTGCTCCAAAAATTAGATCTAATAAATGAAACGTCCGTTTACCCTTGGACGCAAAATTATCTCTGCACATGGCACAGTAGGCTACATAGTCTGTTGCGCTTTCACTGATTCTATCTTCAACGATCTCCTTCGCCAATTCGGGATTGACGAAGGACGTCAGCCCTCCAAAGCCACAACATTTGGTCAGTTCTTTGCTGTAGGGCAATTCTTCCACTTCGTAACCCAGTTTCGTTAAGATGTGTCGAACCGCATCCTGGATGACGGGTTCATGTCGTGTGGTACAAGCATCGTGCACTGCTACTTTGCCTGGTACACTGGGCTCGGAGCTGGCGTTAGTGCTGGAACTGTGAACCGGTAAATCCAGAGTATCCATTAACTCCCATAGAGAGACGACCTCTGGAAACCGATCCGTGAACATGCTGTGGCAAGTGGAACAGGCTACGATTAGCTTCGGTTTACCAAGTTTTTCCCACTCCTCAACTAAGTCGTTTAAACTGTTTTGAAACAGATCTTGATTACCCGCCCAATCAGCCGGAGCCCCGCAGCAACGTAACATAAGACCAACTCCACCGGAAATATTTTCTGTTAAATAAGCGTAAACTTGTTCAACCTGTTCCGGAGATGAGGCGCTTAATTGGCAACCGGGAAAGAAAACATATTGACTGGAATTATGACCGGGCTGATGTCTAGTCAAGGCAAATTCTTTACTATTGTTAAACTCCATATCCCTCAAGGCAAAATCGTGCGCTGACTCGGGCATCTTACCTTTGCTGACCATGCTCTCCCGGGTTGCTTTACAAGTCTCTCCAAGATCTAACCCTTGAGGGCAAACGACTGCACACTGTCCACACAAGCTACAGGAATTAATCATTTTATTACCATGACGTATGCCCATGACAATCGAATCATTGTTGTACATCTGCCGTAAATAATTTTTAGGGTAACTGCCGTAATGCTCCATATATTTGCAGGCCTTTACACATTCGAGGCATTGGCAATTCAGGCACCTACCCGCCTCCAGAATCGCTTCCTCGGAGGTGTAACCCCCAGTTTCGTGACTCATCTTCACCGCGGGTAGAGGGGTAATCCCGTTGGTATTGACGAATAGCTTGGTCTCATAGGTCCCTTCGGCTACACGAGAGGCGATTAAGGAAACGCCTTGCAGATATCGATCGATGGAAACTGCGGCCTTACGGCCATCAGCCACCGATTTGATGGGGGAATCATTGCCCAAAAGGGCGCCGCTAAACAGTCCTGGGATTTTTGTAGCACAAGTCACCGGGTCGACCGACGACTGCTCACCCAGGAGCTCCAGTGCAGCGTTAGATTTTTCTGCAAAGCCAAGATACACGACATTATACGTTTCTTGAAAGTTGGCTAAATCTTGCCGGGTTATTTGAGTGTTTAACTCTATTTGAACGTTAAGCCGGTTTAAGACAGACAGTTCCTCGACAATAACCTCTGGAGGTAATTGGTCTTCTGGGAAACTCCACAAATTTCCGCCAAGGCGATCTACTTTCTCAAACAAACTAACCTTATATCCTTTTTTAGCCAAGTCATAGGCTACCGTCAGGCCTCTTAGTCCAGATCCAACGACTGCCACTGTCTGACTTTTTGGGGGAACTAGCTTTGCCTTGACTATTTTAGCCGCTTCGTTTTGCACGCAATATCTCTCTAAAGCTGAAATAGCGATCGGCGTTCCCACCTCTTTACGAATACATTGATTCTCACAAGGGTGATCGCAGATGCGGCCAATGATTCCGGGAAAAGGCTGCTTTTTTTGCAATGTTTTTAGGGCGCTTTTTAAGTCATTATTTTGAAGGTCCGTCATCAGTTTTCGAGCATCTACGTGAATTGGGCAACCTGCTGTACAGGCTGGGGCACTTTCTTGGGTACACTTATCTTCCTGTCTTTTTAGTTCATCTTGTTCCATTTCAGTAACACCCACTTCCTTAAGTTATTCACGGTTAATGTGGGTAACTTTCTATTAAAGCAGGGAACCTAGAATTGATCACCAATTTTAGGTTCCCTGCGCCAAGGTTGAGTATTTAGACCTTATTTCTTAGCTTTTAGTGCAGCAAGCACTTTGTCAGGACGAGCAGGTAAGTGCGTCATCCGTACTCCGGCAGCATTATAAATGGCATTAATAATTGAAGCATGGGGAGATGTCAGCGGCAGTTCTCCCGAACCTGCAGCGCCGAAAGGACCATTTGGGCGATAGGTTTCTTGATAGATGAGGTCGATATTGTCCGGGACATCATTAATATAAGGTAGTCCACAGCCGACCAAATCGATGTGTTTCTTCAAGTCCTCGAAGTCTTCACTGAGGGCTAGACCGATACCTTGAGCCAGTCCTCCATAGAGTTGCCCATCTACCACGAGTTTATTCGCTATTTTACCGACATCGGCTGCCATTGTGATTTTGACAACGTCAGTTTTACCGGTTGTGATGTTGACTTCAACTTCAGACAAGAAGACGCCATACATATAAACAGCGAAGGGATTTCCTTGGCCCGTGGTAACATCGCATTCCTTAGCAGGCGCTGTCCATGAACCTTCAAAATAGACTGGTAATTTTTCAGCGATCACTTCTTGATAGGTTTTGAAGGTACCATCCGCTTTCGCAATACCTTTCAATAACAATTCGCAAGCAACTCTGGTGGCATTACCGACCAATACTTGAGAACGACTTCCGCCGGCAGGTCCGCTGTTCGGCGTGAAGGCCATATCGTTCATGACCAGTTTGATATCTTCTGCTTTAACTCCCAAAGGACGTAAAGCTTCATGAGCCGTCGCTAAGGTTCCCATGTCCGCACCTTGACCATGATCTTCCCATGAAGTAAAGATCGTGACGCCAGTAGCAGTTAGCTCTGCATTAACTGCAGCACTGTCTGCTCCGTCAAGGCCTGACCCATAGATACCGATGGACATTCCCATGCCGCGTTTCTTGTCCTTATCGGATGCTGGCTGTTTAGCCCATGCCTGTGCTTTCGTGTAAGCAGGTTTAATCTTATCCATTAAACCCTCGAGGCAATAAACATCGGGTTCACAACCACTTGGTGTTGTGTCACCAGGTCTGTAAATGTTTTTGTAACGAAGTTCAAACGGATCCATACCGAGCTTTTCAGCTAGTTCATCCATTAATACTTCAGACGAGAATTCAGTTTGAGGAGATCCATAGCCTCGGAAAGCAGAACCCCAAGCATGGTTCGTACAGACTGTACGTCCTTCACCACGAATATTCGGGATCATATAACCGGCACCAATGAACTGGCTACCACGCATGGTGACCAAGTCGCCGAATTCCGAATAAGGACCATGGTCGCAACTCCAATCGGTTTCCATGGCGGTCAATTTACCTTGTTTTGTCGCTCCCATTTTGACACCAACAAACATCGGTGAACGTTTTCCAGTATAAGTGGTTTGTTGATAGTAATCAAACTCGAGATAGACAGGTTGACGTGTTGCTACGGCTGCTACCCCTAATAAGGCTTCAATGGTTGGGCTGAACTTATAACCAAAGGTTCCGCCGGTGGCATGTTGTACCAAGATCAGTTTGTCTGCAGGATATCCTATTCCAGGGGCAATCATCGCCTGATGGAGATGAATGGCAATACTCTTGGAATGGATGATCAATTTATCTTCTTCATCAAAGAAGGCAAATCCGACATCTGGCTCAAGTGGTAAATGAGGTTGGCGTCCAACATAAAAATTGTCTTCAACCACGACATCGGCCGCTTTCATCAGAGGTGCAGTATCTTCGCCCTTGACCATTTGAGTTTCAAAATAAATGTTTGGTGTTCCTGGATGAATTTCAATGGCGTCATCTGCCATAGCGGCAGGAGCGCTCATATAGGCAGGCAGTAATTCGAGCTCCACCTTGACTTTGTCGACAGCAGCCTGAGCATGTGCGGCAGTATCGGCTGCAACAATGGCGATTGCATCACCAAATTGGAAGACTTTTTTCTCACAAAGGATTGGGCGGTCCCAGCCATCGCCTTTATTGGTTGGGAAAGTAATTAATCCAGTGATAAGGTTTTTGCCGACAACATCTTTGTAAGTAATAACCTTAACAACACCTGGCATTTTTTCAGCCTCTGATGTGTCGATGGAAATAATATTGGCATGAGAGACTTTCGCTTGGACCAATTTCAGTTGGAGTGTTCCACAAGGCATTTTCAACCCTGTATCAGCACCGAAGTCCCAAGTCCCGGTAACCTTCGCCAAAGCGGACGGACGAATAACACTACTACCCCAAATTCGACCATCTTCTGGCAATTTAGCCCATAAGTCCTCAACCTTAACTTCGCCATTAATCAATCGTGCGGCTTCCATGGTGGCGTCAACTAACGGTTTATACCCTGTGCAACGGCAAGCGTTTTTGTGTTTTGAAAACCAGTTACGAACATCTTCTCTGGTGGGATGAGCATTTTCCTCTAAGAGTTGTTTCGCTGAAACAATGAATCCAGGACTACACCAACCACACTGAGCAGCTCCATGAATCATCCAAGCAAGTTGCAAAGGATGTAAGTGTTCTCTCGTGCCGACGCCTTCAATCGTAGTAATGACGGCACCCTCGGCAACACGTTTGATTTTAGTAACGCAGGATCGGATGACTTTCCCATCGACAATAACAGAACAAGCACCGCATTGAGCTTTTCCACAGCCTACTTTCGTTCCTGTCAAGTGCAGTTGTCCGCGCAAGACACTGGCTAGGGTAACTTCTCCATCTACAAATAGCAGCTGGGCCACACCGTTAATGATTACATTCTTTTTTAGCAATTTTGTCGTCTCCTTTTTTATTAAAATTCATTCCCTACAAGGTTACTGGATGAGTTCTACCAGTTATCTTGTGTTACAAATCTCAGACCATCATTTTGTTGAGCTAATTGTTGAGCGAAATATAGACAATCAGTAAAGCAAATTTACCCACCCATCCATGTAATGAACAACTGACAAATCTGTTCCTCCCATTCTTTATTGTACTAGTCAGAAAGTATAACTTTCAGTTGTATACTTTCTGGAAGCATAAGTGCAACTAAGGCTATCGCAGGCGCCTGCAGGCTTGGCGCTAGCCAAGTTTTCTTTATGCTAACCAGTATTGGTTTGCTATAGTTTGGTTTACTTTGATTGTCTTTGGTTTACTTTGCTCGGTTTATATTAATGCAATATTCATGCCAACATTCGGACAATTTCAATTGTTCAGCTTTAGAATGTAATTCCTATCTTGACCTCGTGTTAAGAATACGGTACCATGCAAGAGGGACAGATTGTTTTCAACGATGTAATTGGAGGCTATCACTATGGAAAAAATCAAAGTGCAAGATTCTGTTGGTGCCATTCTTATCCATGACATGACGCAAATCATTCCCGGTGTCATTAGAGGCCCCCGTTTTCACAAAGGGCATATTATCCGGGAAGAGGATATTCCAGTTCTCCTAAGCATGGGAAAAGAACATATTTACGTCTGGGATCAAACACCTGGCCTCATTCATGAAAATGATGCGGCGGAGCGACTAGCCTTAGCCGTATCCGGTGTTGGTCTTGTGCTTGATGAACCTAAAGAAGGAAAGATCAACCTAACCGCCGCACACGACGGTCTTCTATACGCTTCAGAAGAGGGCATTTTAGCCTTGAATTCGTTGGAAGGGGTCATCCTCGCTACGCTTCACAATCATTACCCGGTTAAAAAGGGTGAGAAAGTCGCTGGAACCCGTGTTGTTCCTTTGATGATTGATGAGAAAGTAATCATTGAAGCGGAGGAAATCGTCGGATCGTTTTCACATCCTATTCTAGATATACGGCCTCTCAAGCCCTTGAAGGTTGGTATTGTCGTCACCGGGAGTGAAGTCTTTCATGGACGTATTAAAGATAAATTCGGTCCGGTCCTTCGCGAAAAAGTTGAAAACTGGGGCTCTGTCGTTTTAGACCAAACGATGGCTAGTGATGATGTGGAACTGATTCAAAGTAGCATTCAAAATCAACTCGATAAGGGTGCCGAAATGATCTTGGTCAGTGGTGGCATGTCCGTTGATCCTGATGACCTCACACCCGCAGCAATTAAAGGAATGGGAGCAGAACTGATCACTTACGGTGCACCAGTTTTACCGGGCGCCATGTTCTTGCTTGCCTATCTCGGTGACGTTCCTATCATGGGGTTACCTGGTTGTGTCATGTATTCTAAAAATACCGTCTTTGATTTAGTCGCGCCTCGGCTACTTACGGGAGAACGACTGACGCGGCTTGATATCGTTAAGCTAGGAATGGGCGGGCTTTGTCTTGATTGCGCGGTTTGTACGTATCCAAGATGTTCGTTCGGGAAATAATCGTCAGTTTATTAGCACGTTCGCATACGTTACATGCCTATTCCCTTGGTGATTCCTCTAAAATGCAAAACCTCTGGGCTTTCTGCATGTGAACCGTTGCATTTCTTAACGCTCCATCTCCTACACTCATTGACGGCATTCCTCTCTCTGTGCTTCTCTAAGCTAAGAAACTTCCTCTGGCTTGGGTCGACGAGGAGGACGCTTGGGGAGCTGTTTGTGTCTTTGACACAAAGGCGCGACGTAACCAAGCCGAAATCGTGGCTAAGCCATGAATGAAATGAAGAAGGCCGTTTGACAGGTATCCCTGTCAAACGGCCTTCTTCATTATGGTCTTAATTAATCTGCAACTATTTGAGCCCTATTTCACGGATTTCAGCTTTACAATATCACCCCAATTACTTTCTGTGATTAGTTCAACATTAGAGAGTCCCCTTCTAATGTTTTTAACCTACGTTCACAAATTCATCCCCCACCTCCGTTAGGTGGGGGATGAATTTGTGATGCCCTCTTGTTACCTCCATTATTTGTGGTATAATTATAATCAGTAGTAATTACTTGAAAGGCTGATTATATGGTGAATTTAGATAGCAATAATCATTCAGTGTTTGCGTTATATTACCATCTAGCGTTTGTTGTAAAATACCGCAAAAATGTTATCAATGACGATATAAGTTTTAGGCTTAAAGAGATATTTGAGTACATACAACCTAAATATAATATGACTTTGATCGAGTGGAATCATGACAAAGATCATATCCATGTGCTATTCAAGGCACATCCAAATAGTGAAATCTCCAAATTCATCAATGCCTACAAAAGTGCTTCATCACGACTCATAAAGAAAGAGTTTCCTCTCATAAGAGAGCAGTTGTGGAAAGAAAGCTTTTGGTCAAGAAGTTACTGCCTGATCACGACGGGTGGAGTTCCTATTGAAATCATCAAGAGATATATTGAAAATCAAGGAGGTGAGAAGGTATGAACAAGGCCTATAATTTCAGGCTATACCCAACGAAGGAACAGGAAGTATTATTTGCCAAAACATTTGGGTGTGTGAGATTTGTTTATAACAAAATGCTAGAGGAACGAATTGAAATATACGAGCGATTCAAAGATGATGTTGCAGAATTGAACAAGCATAAGACACCGACTCCTGCCAAATACAAGGCTGAATTTGTCTGGCTAAAGGAAGTTGATTCTCTAGCATTGGCAAACGCTCAAATGAATTTGCAAACGGCATACAACAACTTCTTTAGAGATAAAAGCGTTGGATTTCCAAAGTTCAAAGCTAAACATAGAGATAAGAATTCATACACAACGAACAACGTCAACAACAACGTTCGAATTGAAGACAGTAAGCTAAAGCTTCCCAAATTAGGCCTTATTAAGATGAAACAACACAGAGATTTAACAAGTCATCAAATGATCAAGTCTTGTACCATCTCCAAATCACCAACTGGTAAGTATTTTGCGAGTATTCTGGTTGAATTTTCCCAGCAAGTACTACCAATCTCTCCTAAAAAGGAAAATGTTGTAGGGTTAGACTTCGATATGAAAAATCTTTATACGGATAGCCAATGTATAAGGGCAGATTATCCAAGATTTTACCGTAGAGCATTAGAAAAACTGGGAAGAGAGCAACGTAAACTATCCCACTGTGTCAAAGGAAGCAACAATAGATGCAAGCAGAAGCTTAAAGTTGCCAAGGTACATGAGGAAGTGGCTAATAGCAGAAAAGATTTTCTTCATAAGAAGTCGAGAGAATTAGTTAATAGCTATGATGCAGTCATTATTGAAGATTTGAACATGAAAGCAATGGGTCAATGTTTGAACTTCGGTAAATCAGTCAGTGACAATGCTTGGGGGATGTTCACGACATTCCTAAAATACAAGCTAGAGAATGAAGGCAAATTATTAGTAAGGGTTGATCAATGGTTTCCTTCGTCCAAGACGTGCCACTACTGTGGTGACCTCAATAAGGACTTGCAACTATCTGACAGAGAATGGACTTGTCAGTCATGTGGCTGCATCATTGATAGAGATTATAATGCAGCCAAGAATATTAGAGATGAAGGATTGCGGTTGCTGGGTCTGATAGCATAAGTTAGCAACTAAAGAACCGTAGGGATTACGGGGTTAGCCTGTTGATACTCCTAGCGATAGCTAGGTTGAGCAGGAAGCACCCACCTCTTCAGGTGGTGTGTAGTTCACCTTCACCGTTTATTTCCGCTATATCAAAAAACATTTTATCGTGCTCCGCTTTATTAACCTGGGCTAAATGTTCCAATGCCTTTAATATTTGTGTATTTTCTTTAATTTGATTCCCTTGGTTATTTAGTTCAATCCCTTGTTTATTTAGTTGATTCCCTTGATTATCGACTTTTTCTGATAATGAATCAATTTTTAGACTTAAGCCTTCTATTGCCTTGAGAATTTTATCTTCCATCCCTATCAACTCTCTCTCAAATAAATTAGTATGCATAGTATATCATAGCCGCCCGGTACCTACTACCGCTATTCCCTTTAATACCATTTAATTCCTTTTATCCTATTGACTTTTTCAATCGATGGATCTCTTCCCCTTGCGTCTTATTCTTGTCAGCAATAGCTTTAATACGTCAAAACACGAGATAATCCATAAATATGAATTATCTCGTGTTTTTGAATATGAGATTATCAGTAAAATACGCCTGTATCTCGGACATCATACCCGCCCAGTGCAAGCACGTCGTCTTGGAACGCTTTGCTTTGAATGACGGAGATCATCGCTTTCATGCGGGGTTCCTCCAGATATTCTTGCGGAATTGCCAGGTCATAGCGTTCTTCCCCAACGAGTACATAATCCAGTCCTAGGGCTTCTGCGGCACTTTGTATTCCTAGTCCTACATCAGCTGCTCCCGAGGCAACTGCTACGGCAACTGCTAAGTGGGTGAATTCTTCCCGTTCATACCCTGAAATTTGTTCTTTGCTTAGGCCTTGCTTCTTGAGCAGATAATCTAAAAGCACGCGTGTACCGGATCCGCCCTGACGATTAATAAATTGAATGCCTGGGTTGATTAGATCGGCAAGAGCTTTAATAGCCTTGGGGTTTCCTTTGGGCACAATAAGGACTTGGTTTCTATAGACTAAATTCATTAAGGCGACTTCTCTTCTGGGCAAGAACCGTTGCAAATACGAGCGATTGTACTCCCCGGTCTCTGGATCGAGCAAGTGAATCCCTGCGAAATGGGCTTCCCCTTTGCGTAGAGACAAAACTCCTGCTAAACTCCCTACATGAGCTGAGGCAATGCCCCCCTGCCCACTCCTTGCCTTCATATGGCTACTTAGAACGTCTAACGTCAAATCATGGGACCCTATACATACGAGAGTTTCTTCTAACTCCGAAATAGGCCGTAACAGCTCTACGGGTACCGTTTCCCCTTCATGAAACCCTTCCTGTAAGCGAGGAACCCTCAGCATCCCATCGGCCCGCACGAGACTCATTGTCACGCCTGCGCCTCGACTTAAAGGGGCAGCAACCCAACGATCTCCAACTCTCCCTACTTTAACTCGCACAAACTCTTCACTGCCTAACGAGGAAAAGACTTTCTTACTGATCACGGCCTCCAGCGTTGCCTGTGAGTCTTTACTTAAGCCCTGCAAATGCTTGACCCAAGGCTCCAAGAACAAATGTGCCGTCAGATAGGAGGAGACTGGGTAACCAGGGATGCCAAACGTGGGTTTTCCTTGTACTTCGCCTAAGACGACGGGCTTACCTGGCTTTATGGCTACTCCGTGCAGATATAGGGTCCCAAACTTCTGAACCATAAGAGACGTATAGTCATCCCGTCCTTGTGAGGATCCTGCGATGATGACGAGAATATCCTGGGACGTGGCCATCTCCAGAATGGCTGCTTCTAACCGCTCCGGCTGATCCGGTGTGATCGGCCAGATGGTTGCAACTCCGCCCCATTCCTCAACTAAAGAAGCAAGGACAGTGGAATTGCTATCCACAATATCTCCCACCTGAAGGACCACCTCTGGTGGACGAATTTCATCGCCTGTGGGCATGATCCCTACCCGTGGCTTAGACCGGACCTCTACTGCCAAAACCCCTGCGGCCAATAACGCGCCTTGATCTTGAGGGCGAATGCGGTGATGAATTGGGAGCAGCACTTCCCCTTCAACAATATCTTCTCCGACGGGTCGAACATGATTCCAAGGCACAACTGGAGCCTGCAGTAAGATTCCGCCCTCACCCAATTCCAAGACTTCTTCAAGCATTACGACGGCGTCCATTCCCTCAGGAATAGGGTCTCCAGTATCCACTTGAATGGCTTGTACTCCGAGTTCTAACCAACGCGGCTCCCGCTCTGAAATCCCGTGAGTCTCCTTGGCTCGAACTGCATATCCATCCATTGCCGAAGCCGTGAAATGAGGAGAACTTCTTTTGGCGCGAACGATCGCTCCCGTGATTCTATGCAGGGCTAAGCATACATCCACAAATTCATTTCTGGGAATACAGCGCCCAGCAAGCTTGTCCATCATCAAAGCGAGTCCTTCTTGCCAAGCTGTATTTTCAAGATATATTTGGCGTTTCACGTTTCTTTGCCTCCCCATATCCAAGAAGTTTCATAATATTACCCGATGGCTAACCGTCACTAGGTTCCTTTATCTTAATCGCCGGAAAGAGACTTCTTTCCCTGCTTCGATACCATCCGTATCTAAGGGAATATGCACGATGGCATCTGCCAAAACCATGGTCCGAATTAAGCCGGATTTCCCTCGAATCGGTTCGAGCTGCCATCCTTCTCCGTTAGGAATAACCCGTACGCGCACAAACTCCTCTCGACCACTTCCTGAATATAAGTTCTGGGTGAATTTACCCTTAGGAAGAGGATCGACTTGAGGATTGATCACAGAGCCATCCAAGAATGGACGGACAATGGCGTCAAAAACGACCATCGCAGAGGCAGGGTGTCCAGGAAGTCCAAAGATCAATTTACCATCCACGACCCCACCGATGGTCGGTTTACCCGGTTTAAGCGCTAGACCATGGAAAAGAAGTCCCGGTTCTCCTAGCTCGCCAATGAGCTGAGCGGATAGGTCACGTGACCCGACTGAACTTCCACCTGACAGTAAAACCAGATCATTTTCCTGTAACATTCGTTGAAGCATTGTCCGAAGTTGTTCAAGATCATCTTTCACAATACCATAATGATGGGCATCAGCGCCACTGGCAAGGGCCTGTCCAAGGAGCGTATAGCCATTGATGTCCCTTGACTGAGCTGGTTGTGGTTCTTGATCTGGAGGAATAATTTCATCCCCTGTCGAAAGAATTCCGACACGAAAACGGGGCAACACGGGGACCATCATTTGCCCAAGGGAGGCCAAAAGCCCCATTTCTTGAGCTCTAATTCGGGTAAATTGCGTCAGAATAACTTCCCCTACGGTTAAGTCTTCCCCTATGTCAATCAGGTTTTCCCCCGGTGCAACAGCCTTCGTGACACCATAGAGTTCGTCCCCAAAGTGTTCAAGATGTTCAACCATGACGACAGCATCTGCCCCCTCAGGAAGCATTCCCCCTGTGGGCATGAGTATTCCGGTCCCCTGGACCAACGCTTTCGTTGGAGCCTCACCCATCCGTACTTCTCCATAACATTGTACCAACGCAGGCATACTTTCACTGGCTCCAAACGTATCTGCCGCCCGGACGGCCATCCCATCCATGGTGGATTTGCGGAAATGAGGTATCGCATAGGTTGCTGGGATATCCTGAATCAGAATACGTCCCAATGAATCAGCCAAAGGAATCTTTTCCATGCGCTGATAAAATGAGAGAACATAGGGCTTTAATGAATCGATCGCTTCAGCCAACGTTTTGACCTTAAATAATTCACTACTGTTGCCCATGTTCCATCACCCCTTTCGTGATCATCTTTATAGCTTTTTCTTTTTCTTATTCTTTTCCTTTTTCTTATCTTTAAGTTTTCTCTTTATATCTCTATTAGCTTTTCAGTTAGCTTTTTCAATTTTAACTTTATTGAATCTCAAAGCGTTCAAACTCCATCGTTAGAAGGTCGACTTGTAACCATGCATGCCGCAAAGAAGGCTCTCGTCCCACTAGACATTTCACCGCTTCAGCGACACTTAGGCTGGCCAAGACAGCGGGCGTAAACGCAGGATTTCCCCAGGTGCTCTCGACACCCTTTTTGCCGCTCCCAAATAAGCGTGAAACGCTAAAATCGCCCGGTAGGCTGACGCCTATTTGGCCAAACCAGCCTGCAATACTTGCATAGACTAGCGGTAACTCCCTTCGATGACAGACCCGCTCCAACATGACGCGCGAGTCCCTTGAATCAAGGGCATCACACACCAAGTCGACGTTTTGCAAAAGCTCAGGTGCCTTATCTTCTTCAAACCAAGCCCTCACTGCTTCAACTTGTACCTCGGAGTTCACACTTTGCAGTCTATCACGGGCAGCTTCCACTTTCCACTGCCCTATATTGAGTTCTGTCGCCATAATCTGGCGGTTAAGATTGCTAGCCTCGAAACGGTCACCGTCAAAAAGTATTATTCTACCGACCCCGATCCGGGCAAGTTGTTCGGCGATATAGCCTCCAAGCCCTCCACACCCCACGATTGCAACGCAAGACGCGGCGAGCTTTTGCTGGTCTTCATCAGACAAGGTTTTTTTATTCCGCGCATAACGACCTTCGAATTTCATTTAACCCCCTCCAACCGGTGGAAAGAGTGCTAGCGTAGCTCCGTCGTTTAATAAACTATGTTCATTGGCATCCTTACCATTTAGAAGGCAGATCGCCATTTCCTCAGGTTTAATGTTCAGGGGTTGAATGACATCGAGAACGCAAGCGCCTTCTGGGAATTCTCTCTCTTCAACCTTAAACCGGCCATCCCGAAACGTGGCAAATAATTTGATGGTTACATGCACTTCGGTATCCCCCTTCCTATATTACATGATTTAAACTAATACTATTATGAAGTCTAGTGCTTCACAATAGCAAGTTTCTTAGATCCCTAGGTATTACGAACGGGGGACCCCAAAAGGCCCCCCATCAATCACTTATATCTTTGTCTTTTCCAAATAGCCTCTAGGATATACTGTGGCCTATCTACTTTAGACCTATATTCCCAGCTTTTTAAGACGTTCAGGTGTTGGTACGCCAGCTTCGTCCCAACCGCGTTCAGCATAGTATGCAGGGAGAAGTTCTGGTAATCTGTGTACGCTTCCTTTAGAAGGACCTGCTACGATTTTATCATTTAACAAACGTGGAGGAAGTGTGTCGTCTGCGGTGGTCATTCCAACCCGGAGATTTTGTAATTTCTCGACGTTCCAAATCCGTTCTCCGCATTCTAACAGTTCTTCATCTGTATAATTGAAACCAGTCACTGCATTGACAATTCCAGTGTAATCAGAAAGGCCTAGGGCGAAAGAAGTGAACAAGCACATTCCAATGGAGTCAATGACGCCTGTGAGATCTTGGAAAATCTTAACCCAGGTTGTTTTTCCTTCAAGGGAATCCTTGTCCAGTTTTTCTGGAAGGCCGAGGATTTCAGGAGAAACCATATAGCCGCGTACGTGACAACCGCCACGGTTATTGGTGGCATATTGAAGACCATGACCTTGGATACCACGAGGATCATAAGCAGGAATATCAAGCTTTTTAACCGTCATCGACAGTTCAGGATGGCCATAACTCTCAGCTAAACGATAAGAACCTTGCGCTAATTTCGCGCCAAAGCCTTCGCCGTAAGCCATTTTACGTGTCCATTCTACCATTCCTTGAACATTTCCGAACTCAAGAGGGATTCCTTCAAGTTCTTCAGGTTTAATATACCCACGCTGAACCAATTCCATTGCTGTAGCAAGCGTAGTACCCGCCGAAATTGAATCCATTCCTAATTTGTTGCATAAATCATTGGCTACATGGATGGCATCATAGTCATGGATGCCACAATCAGGGCCAAAGGACCATACTGCTTCATACTCAGGACCAGCGCCTTCGCCGCCTTCCCATCGGTTATAACGGCCGCAGGCGATCGGACATCGATAGCAAGCTTCTTTTTTGACCAAGTGGTTTGCGGTCATGGTTTCTCCGCTGACTGGCTCAACGTTCGGATCATAGGATTCTTGGAAGTTGTTGACGGGGAATATCCCGCTTTCATTAACAATGTTTACAAGGACCGCGGTACCATAGGCTGGTAGCCCTTGACCTGTGACGCCATTTTCCTTAATTTTGCCCAAAGCTGCTTTCAAGACGCTTTTCATTTCATCCGGATTCGCATTTTCGACCTTTCCTGTTCCACGAACGATGACCGCTTTAAGATTCTTCGATCCCATGACGGCGCCGACTCCACTACGTCCGGCCGCACGGAAGAGGTCATTCATGATGGCTGCATTCAAGGAAAGGGTTTCACCTGCGGGACCAATGGTTAAGACTTTTGCTTTGTCATCGCCGAATTCTGTTTTCAAAGTTTCGGTTGTAGCATATACATCTTGACCCCAAAGATGGGATGCATCCTTGATTTCTACTTTATCATCGGTGATGGCAATATACACAGGTTTCGCTGCTTTGCCTTCCACGATGACCATATCATAACCAGCAAACTTCAGCTGTGCGCCCCAATATCCGCCTGAGTTCGACGAGGCAATACATCCGTTGAGAGGCGATTTTGTAACAACCATGAAACGACCTGAGGTTGGAGCGTTCGTTCCTGTTAGTACGCCTGTGGCAATATACATTGTGTTTTCTGGCGAAAGAGCATCTACATCTGCAGGTACTTCGTCATAAAACATTTTCCCAGCAAGCCCACGTCCACTTAAATATTTCTTAGCAAGGTCCATGTTTAAAGGTTCAGTACTGATTTTTCCCTCTGTGAGATTGATCCGTAATACTTTTCCAGTATAACCACCCATGTTAATTTTCCCCCTTATTTTTACTAAATGTTTCGCTAAAACATATTCTTCAGGGACTATCATAAGGACTATAAGTTTAAAGGGCCCACCCTGAAGCATTCTTGCTTACTTATATAGCAATATTCATGCCATTCTTTCAAGTCTGATAATCAACTGAAGATATAAATTAAAATCTAACAAGAACAAAATAGAACAAATTAAAACAAACAAATATTTATGTACAAACTGTTCTTGGACGAGATAATTAAGGACAGTCTATCGATTGGGTCTTACCAATGTTCCATATCTGACCGGACTGCCCTATACTTTTGTTCCAATTATGAACACTTTACGTAATTTTATTTTATACACTGTTGTTTGACTAATATAGGTATGGTATTCTGTTAATAATAATGAAAGCAATTACTATGCCTAGGAAAGAGAGGGAAAGAGTTGTATGGAAAATCATTGGAAGCGTTTTATAAATGGTGAAAGCGTTGAATCGGACGTAACTCCTTCCATCTATCGTTCCTGGCAGAGAAGCTTAGAGCTTCAAGTAGACCATACGCTAATCTCTAATCAAGATATTCTATCAACTCCAAATCTCACGAAGCGTCGAGAAACCCATGAATCCCTGATCCAAGCGAGCGAACCTGTCATGCCTTACATTTTCAGTTTGCTTGGAAGCACAAATTATACTGTTTTGCTGGGTGACAACGATGGCTATATTATCGAAGCGATTGGTGACGCGCCCTTTATGAGTAAAGCTCAAAAGGTCAATTTAAGTCCAGGCGCCAGTTGGAGCGAAGAAGTCCGTGGTACCAACGCCATTGGCACTGCTCTCCGTGATAATGCCCCCACCTCCGTCTTTGGTTGGGAACACTATGTCCACGATAATAACTTTTTGGCATGCTGGGCTGCCCCCATTCAAAACAGCGTGGGTACCCCCCTTGGCGTTTTAGATATCAGTGGGGAATCCAATCCAGACCGTCAGAAAATCTTAACCATTGCCATGATGGGCGCAAGTATGATCGAGAAAAATTTGCGACTTTTCGAGTTACAGGATCAGCTAAAATTTTACCAAGAAGGCGTTAAATTGGCGACGTCACTATTACAACAAGGATTTATTGCCATTGATCGTCACGGTATCATTACCGACATAAACCCTCTTGGAGCCGCACTGCTTGGTCGCAAAGCCGAACACATTGTTGGTCAACTCGCAGCGGAAATTTTCAGTACCCCCAAAGGATGGATGTTGAATGGACAGTCACTGGATTTGCGTATTAAAGATAGCGGTGGAAAAGAAATTGCTTCTCATTTGAAGCGTGTTATCAATGATTCTGGCGAATCATTGGGTGCCGTTGGAACGCTTCAAACAGCCAAGGTAACACCCGCCCTATCCACTACATTATGGATCGGACAAAGCCAGCTCTCGCAGCGAACGCTTGCACGAGCTTCGAAAGTTGCCTCAACCCACTCTTCCGTCCTCATTCACGGCGAAAGCGGCACCGGTAAGGAAATCATCGCCAGAACAATCCATCAACTCAGCCCACGCTGCGAAGGTCCTTTTGTCGCTTTAAACTGCGCCTCACTCCCTGCCCCACTCATTGAAAGCGAGTTATTTGGCTATGTTGAGGGTGCCTTCACCGGCGCACGTCGTGGAGGGAAACCTGGGAAATTCGAATTAGCTCATAAAGGGACGATCTTCCTGGACGAAATTGGAGATATGCCCTTGAATGTTCAAGTTGCCCTCCTTAGAGTCCTTCAAGAAAAAGAAGTTTCGCGAATTGGTGATACAAAAGCTTTAAAAATAGATGTTCGTGTCCTCGCCGCGACACACAAAGACCTCTCTGATCTTGTTTCCTCGGAGCAGTTCCGCTTGGATCTATATTATCGCCTCAAGGTCGTCACTTTGGAATTACCGCCCCTACGGGACCGTCCCGAGGATATTAGAGACTTAGTTCCCTATTTCATCCGCAAAGCATGTGAGTCCTTTAGTAGCCCAATTCTAGGGATTCAAGAAGAAGTGTATGATCATTTAGTCACCCATCTCTGGCCCGGAAATGTCCGGGAATTAGAAAACTGTATTGAAAGCATGGTGGCTTTAGCCGAAGGACCTGTTCTAACTGTCGATGACTTACCCGATGAATTCCGAAAGTCTGATGTGAAAACCGAGCCCGAACCCTTACTGGAGCAACAGACCAAACAAGCCATTCTCTATGCCCTCACTCAAACTAAAGGAAAAATTGCCCCCGCCGCGAAACTTCTTGGGATCGGACGGAATACGCTGTACCGCAAAATTAAAGAGCTAGATATTACGTATTAGCAAGTGGGCTAGATCGAAAGGATCTAGCGACTTTAAACTAATCACAGCAATAATTGCGGCGACCTAGCCAAGCTTAAATCCGTTAAAAATATAAAGACTAACACACACACACTAAGACAAACATTAACAGTAAGAAGCCGGTTTGCCTACGCGCTAGGCAAACCGGCTTCTTACTGTTAATTTAATAAAATGACGAAAAATGCGGTGGTTATTACAACATCTTTTATATATAATCCTATTGGACGAGAAAAAAGCCTAAAGGAGTAAACAGAATATGAAGCGTCTTGGACTAATTATAATGATCATAGTGTTATTAACTGGTGGTGTACTTTTCCTTTTACAGGCACCCAAAATTCCACACAAAGTAACGGATGGAATGGATTGTAAAAGTTGTCATGCCACTGGAGTGAATGGCGCACCAATCTCTCCCCATCCCAATAAACCTAATTGCATTAGTTGTCATAAAACGAAATAAAGACAAGCAGGTGACAAGAACCTCCTCATCAATCTAATAGAGATGGATGAGAGGGGTTCTTGTTTTTTGCCATATAATATCTATTCGCGGGGACGAGCATTTGATATGAGATTCACTTATCTCCGTAGGATGCTGGAAATGGCCTAAGTGACTGACTTCCCCATGACCCCCAGCAAAGCCTTCATCAAATCATCGGGCGAAGGTGGGCAACCCGGAACCTTAAAGTCTACGGGTAAAATTCCGCCGATCCCTTCTCCACTGGCATACGCTCCCTTAAATACCCCACCATCGATGGCACAATCGCCGACGGCCATGACCCATTTTGGCTTGGCCATGGCTTCATAGGTTTCATGGGCTGCCATTAACAACTGTGTGGAGCCTGTCCCCGTGCACATCAAAAGGTCCGCATGGCGGGGCGTCGCTACGAAATCAATTCCGAAATGCTGATGATCGTAGAGGGAATTACTTAAAGCCGTCATTTCCCAATCACAGGCATTGCAGGAGCCACAATCGAGGTGCCGAATTTGAAGAGACTGCTTGAAACTCTTTGGCAAATCGGACGATATATGCGATATTAGCGTCTTTCTGCCCTTTTCAGTGAGACGTCCTATTTTCAACTTTCGGAGCAGTAACTTCAACATGTGATCTCTATCTCCCTTTTTTGGTTAGCGGTCGCAACAGCTATAACACAATTCGAAACTTTTATTGATCAATGGAAAATCTGGCACAATATTACCCGGTACGGTGAGCGGTACAGCCGGCCAGTTGGCATAGCTTGCCGAACGAATCCGGCAACGGTAGATTTTACCCTCGTCATCCAGCATGAGCCAAATAACCTCCGTTCCTTTCGGAGATTCTACACAGCCCCAAGCTGGAAACATCGGTCGAGGTTTTTTAATAGCAAGGGCGGTAGTCTGCTCGTCATTGAGCTCTGGCCCTGTCATGGCTTCGCGCAGTAAGCTATTGAGCATTCGAAAACTCTCTCTCGTTTCCTTCACCCGAACCATTAACCGTGACCAAGTATCTCCCTCGTGTTCCACCATTGGTTTTACCTTAAGTTCAGGATATAGAAGATGGGCATGAAGTTCTCGCCAGTCATTGGATATGCCTGAGGCTCGTGCAGCTGGGCCAGTAACGCCCATATCAAGGGCAACTTCAGTCTTTAACACTCCCGCTGTGACCGCTCTTTGTCTAAAGCCGTCATGTTCCAGTAGCAAAGGAATCCATTCTTCAAAATCCTCGGATAGTTCAACGAGTCTGTTCATGATGCCTTGGCTGTCTTGTGCCCCAGGTATTGACTTCACTCCCCCAGGAACAACCCTGCCTCGCAAGAAGCGATGGCCAAAATATTCAAGATTTAAGCGTTGGAGCTTTTCCTTACACTGCGAACCATTGGCATTCCCTAGAGCAAAGCCAACGCCCGCACATAAATTTCCGATATCTCCAATATGATTGTAAGCCCGTTCTAATTCAGCGAGGATTGTTCTCCATAATAAGGCTTGTCGGGACACTTTCACCGTCGCGATTTTTTCAACGGCCTCACAATAAGCAAGAGAGTGACTGACGGTGCAGACGCCACAAACCCGTTCTATGATGTGTAAGCCTTCTTCAATTGTTTTTCCTTCCAGCAGCTTCTCAATGCCTTTATGCGTAAAGAAGAGTTGAGCCTCTAAATGAAGCACCGTTTCGCCGAGGGTATAAAAGCGGAAATGTCCCGGTTCAATAATTCCGGCATGAATTGGACCCACTGACACCTGAAACATTCCGTCTCCATGCATTTCTGGAAAAACTAAGGGAGCCCGTTTAAACGCCTTGCACTCTTCCCCCGCTTTGTAATCCTTACGCAAAGGATAGAAGCCGGCCGGCCACCCCGGATGTAAGACGAGCGGGCGTGGATCAGGATGTCCGACTGCAACCAAGCCGAAGAGATCTTGGGCCTCTCTCTCTGACCAATTCAACGCTGGAAAAATTGAGGTAAGCGAAGCGAATTTATCAGTAATTCCTCTGGAGACCAGCGTCAGCGAAAAATCCTTTTCTGGAAAATGGAGCACTAAGTAGATACAAAATCCCTTTCCCAGCTGACGCTCATCATTGACAACATGCGTTAACCAGATTGGACGCGGCCTAATCTCTAAACAATAGGTCAATATTTCAGGAAGATCACGGGGGGGCACGTCAACGAAGCCCTCCTGTTTCCCCCACTCGACAATTTTAACCGCTGGATAGCTATGATAACTGTCAAAATACTCCTGTAAGCCTAGCATCCTATACGCCTCCCAATATGACTTTGACCACCTGATTTAGGGTCTGATTGAGGCTTTGAGGAATGAACAAGCCTAAGAAAAGAACCACCAAAAGAGGGGCAGCAAGGATCAGGGTGCTGACACTTTCACCAGGCACTTGATGCCTAGTAGGCTCTCCATAAAGCATCTGGAGGAAATGATAGAGAAACCCGGCAAAGATGACGGTTAGAAAGAAAATCGTCAAAAAGCCTAGAATTGGATGCCCTGTTTTATACAGACCCGATAAGATGCTTAGCTCTGAGCGAAACGTTCCAAACGGGGGTGTCCCCGTGATGCTCAATAAGCCAAGAACCATGATGATTCCGGTATATGGCCAAACTTTAAAGATGCCACGAATCTTAGAAATTTGCCTTGTTCCCGTTTTTTGTACCATGCTCCCAATAATGACAAATAAATTTGCCTTGGTGAGGCCATGAAGCAAAAGATGCAACGAGGCGCCCCAAACGGCTTCCCGAGTTCCCAAGCCAAAACCCAACGCTAAGATTCCCATATGCTCAACACTTGAATAGGCCAATAAACGTTTTATATCTTTTTGCAATAAGATAAACCCGACCATCAGCCCCAACGATAAAAACCCGAAGCTCATAAGGATCGTGCCGACGTAATCCGGGCCCAAAGTGGTCAGACGCGCTAAACTGTACCAACGCAAAATAGCATAGAGCGCACAGTTCAGTAGCACTGCGGATAATAAGGCACTGACCGGTGAAGGGGCCTGACTATGCGCATCAGGAAGCCAAGCATGCATCGGCGCAAAGCCCACTTTTGCCCCGTAGCCCACGACGGTAAATAAGACCCCTAGCCGGACTAAATATGGATCTAACTGACTCGCGACTTTTGGAAGCATCCGCCAATCCAAAGCGCTCAAGCTCTGACCCAAGAGCGGGGAAGCTGCTGCAAAAAGAAGCATTGTTCCCAATAAGGCAAAGCTGATACCCACCGTGCACAAGATGACATATTTCCAGGCAGCTTCGACTGCCTGCTTGTTTCGATAGAAACCAACCAAGAGCGTCGTTGCTAAAGTTGTCCCTTCAATTCCCACCCAAATAATGCCTAGATTCGGGGTACTTACCACCAGAAGCATCGTTGCGATAAAGATCCAAATCCAGAAATAGTACCACTTAAGCCTCGCGCTCGGAATTTTTTGTTCACGGACTTCTTCTTCCATATAGCCAAACGAGAATAAAATTACATATACAGCAATCATGATAATGACGCTCAGCAGTAAAGCACTCAGGGCATCCCAATATAATAGGCCTGATCCTAACGAGTAAGACCCGTGGATTAACGTCTGTCGAATGGTCCATCCGCCACTGAACGTTAACAAGACAAGGGCTATACTGTTCAATATTCTTAAATAAATGTCCTTTGCCGACAGGAGCATTCCCCCTGCCGCGATGATTGCCACTCCAATAAACATTCGTATACTATCCTTTCAACGACCTCATGTGATCAACATTGAGCGAATGATAATTTTCCAGCATTTGCTTCGATAGAATTACGATAATAACAATCCCGACGAGAATATCGAACATACTTCCCACTTCCACTAACAAAGGCATCCCCTTCGTTAGGAAAAATCCCGCAAGGAAGATTCCATTATCGATGAGCAAAATTCCTATGACTTGTACAATCGCGACTTTACGGATCATCATCAGCAAAAGGCCATAGAAGATAAGGGCTAATCCAACGACTAAACCGTTACGAAAGCCAGGCTGTGAAAGCGTGATGATGGGTTTCGTCACATCATAAGCAATCAGCGTTAAAGCGCCTGCAACAACGAGCGAGGAAGTGCGCTTTAAATAAATTTCGCCCACCCACTCTGTCTTTGAGTCTCGCAAAACCCGTCGTAAAAGGATGGGGATAATCCCCGCCTTACCGATTAACAACAACACACCGACAATGATGACTTCCAATTCACGGCTATAAATCCCTTGACCTAAAATGAGTAAGGAGACGGCAATCGTTTGTAACGTCCACCAATTTAACGCTTTTTTCACGCGAGTGCTATAGACAATCGAAAGTCCGCTCGCCAAAAGCACAAACAATATTAGATTGAGCATATTTTCAGAAATACCGACCACTTAAATCTGCCCCCTTATAAACCAGAATGCTACTAAAGCCAAAATGGCCGTGGCAGCGCTTGTCGCCAGATAATGTGGCAGTAAGAAAAGTCGTCTCTTTACAAAGAGGCTTTCCACTGTGGCAAAAAAGAAGCCCAGAACAGCCACCTTAAGGAAAGCGAAACCCAAAGCCAAGAGTAATCCGACAAACCCGACACTCGCTGAAATCAGCCCACTCGGCCAAATGATTTGGGCCAACAAACAAAGCAATAGGAGTTGTTTGACCTGTTCAGAAAACGTCAATAGAGCAAGCGATGTGCCCGAATACTCCAACAACATCCCTTCATGAATCATCGTTAATTCCAAATGTGTATCTGGATTATCCACCGGGATTCGTCCCATCTCCGCAATGCTCACCATCCCTAAGGCTAATAAGACCAATAACCGAGGGACAAAAATGGGTGATACACTAACCAAACCGGACGTAATCCCTTGTATTGAGGTCGTATTCGTAATAAACGCTAAAACGATCAGTGCTAGAAGCAACGCTGGCTCGGTTAATAAGCCGACAAAAAGTTCTCTGCTCGTGCCCATTCCGCCAAAAGTCCCTGCCCCTTCTAAGCCCGAAAGGGTTGAAAATAAGCGAACTAAGCCAAGGCTTGCTCCAAATAAGAACAGATCACCCCAGCCACTTAAAGGCGCCCAGCCCCAAGCATTGGGGATAACGAGCGCGGCCATTAAGGTGCTAGCTAGAGCAATCCGCGGCGCTAGCATGAAAATCCAGGAGGCATGTTCCGAGATGAGTTCCTCCTTGTTCAGCAACTTCCTTAAATCTCGGTAGGGTTGCAAAACTGAGGGGCCCTGTCGCATCTGCCAAAACGCTTTACTTGTTTTAATGAATCCTTGAAGAAGCGGAGCAGCCACTAAGATCAAGGCCACGTGCCCGAATCCCATGAATAGACGGGTTAAAAACATCCATGATTCGTCCATCTTCTCTCTTCTCCTCCTAACGCCCTAAAATAAGAATGACGATCATCGTGATTAATAGGTAACCTAAATATAGGTGAATACTTCCCTCTTGCAGTTTGCGAATTTGAGCTGCCAACCAAAGCAAGCCTTTAATTAAGGGTCGATAGAAGAGATCCTCAAAAACTGCTTTGATTCCCCCTTCATAATTCAACGAATGCAAGCTATAGCGCGTTCCCCCAAAATCCCGTTCTACGTGTGGGTGCGAACCCAATATTTTCGCAAAAAGAATTCGAATGGGCTTCGTTAATCCGGTCGCACTATATTGCATACTTGGCGTTAGGGGCGAGCCACAGTTCCAAGTGCCCGTCACTCTTCGCGCTCCGCGTTTGCTTAGAATCACAACAGCTCCGGTCATTAGAATAAAGATGATCAGATAAACTGCCGTCATGTGCATCGGTTTTCCAATGACTGACCCGATTCCTAAGATTTCACCATTTCTCAAAACTGACAGAGGCACATTGATGAAAGCTAAGGTTGCAGAGGGCCAAAGTACACTTAATACCGCTAACCCAGCGAAGATCAAAGGCGTAATCACTTGAACAGGCTGTGCTTCTTGAGCCTTTTCAGCCACCTCTGAACGAGCTTGTCCGAGGAAGGCAATCCCAAACCACTTAACAAAGGTGGCGATTGATAAGCCTCCTACCAAGGCGATCACCCCAATCACCAAAGGCAATAGGACTTTACTCCAGCCATCAGAAAGATTCGAGGTATTCACCCACAAGGATTGTAAAAGGAGTAATTCCCCCCAGAATCCACCTAACGGAGGTAGCGCCGTGATACCGATGATTCCAATGAGTGCGCCAAGACCGGTCTTCGGCATTCGTTTGAGTAATCCGCCCAAGCGCTCAAGGTTTCGTGTATGCGTTGCCTGTATAACGTTGCCTGCTCCCATAAATAGCAGCGATTTGAACAGCATATGTTGTAAAGTATGCCAAAAGAAAGCGATGAGCGCTAAATCCATCGCCCAAGAATTATTCCAAAATCGTGCCAGAAAAGCGCTCCCTAAGGCCATACCCAAGATTCCAACATTTTCTATGGTCGAAAAGGCGAGTAATTTTTTAAGATCTGACTGCACTGAGGCAAATAGTATTCCGATCAAGGCAGATAGTGCTCCTATTGACAGGAATAACCAACCCCACCAAACAGGGCCAGGTCCCAACGTCAACCAGACTAATCTAAGAAAGAGATAGAGCGCAACTTTTACCATGACGCCCGACATCAGTGCTGATACTGGACTTGGTGAGGCCGAATGGGCATATGGCAACCAAATATGAAACGGAACAAAACCGGCTTTGGTCCCTAAGCCAATAAAGAAGGCTAGAAATAGAAAATTAAGTTGCGTGATTGTCAGTGTGGGAGCGATTCCCGCCCATACTTCAAAGGAAAAGCTTCCCGATAAGCTAAATAAAAATAACACTGCCGCGGTTAAAAAGACAGTTCCAACATGGGTCATAATTAAATAGATATACGCTGCTTTACGATTTTGCGGGTCTTCATGTTCATAGAGCACTAAGAAAAATGAGAACAGGGACATCATTTCCCAAGTCAATAAAAAGGTAAAACCGTCATCCGCTAGCAAGACGCCAAACATACTGCCCAGAAATAAAAACCACGTCACATAAAAAGACGTCAGAGACTTCTTCTCTTCTTCATATTCCTTGAGATATCCGAGAGCATAAAGAGACGATAAGCCTTGCCCCAAGAGCAAAATAAAAAGGAAGAACACTGTTAGTCCATCCAATTTCCAAGAGAGCGAAAGTCCCGCTCCCGCTTCTGTAAAGATTCTTAAACCTGCTTTAATCCAATCCCCGCCTCGAGACGTCACGATTGTTCCCGAGATGAGTCCCACTCCAGCCAATGCCATGCTTAACCACATTAGTAATTGACGAACGGATCGGTGCCCCGTATTAACCATTGATACTTTCCCCCTGATGACCTTATTGTTTGATGCACATGTACTTTTAATTATATGCATCTATTGCATAAACATCAAACAGCGTAAACTGTCGCATTTCCCCAGCATTTAGCTTATGACGCCAAATTCCAGAATATTTCTGTAGAAATCCTATAATTAATGAATAATGCATAAATATGCGTTTGTTAGATATAAACGTCAGTGATACTTTCTGACAGCAAAAAAAAGGCGCCCCACACTGTGGAAGCGCCTCTTCATACAATCAAATTTGAAATTTTTAGCCGACTTGTAAACCATAGTTTGCACAGAGGGCGCTTAAGCCGCCCGCGAAACCATTACCCACCGCATTGAACTTCCATTCACCTTGATGACGATAAAGCTCACAAGCAACAATCGCTGTTTCAACAGAAAAGTCTTCCCCTAAATCATATCGCATGACTTCTTTTCCGTCAGTTTCATTGACAACGCGCACAAAAGCATTGGATACTTGCCCAAAATTCTGTGCTCTTTGCGCTGCTTCATGAATCGTAACAGCAATGGCGACTTTATCGATATGCGCAGGTACGAGTGATAGATCAACCTTGATTTGTTCATCATCGCCTTCGCCCTCACCCGTGAGGTTATCACCGGTATGAGTGACAGAACTGTTTCCGCCCACAAGATTATTGTAATAAATGAACGCTTCGATACCACTAGCTTTACCGTTTTTATCCAGTAAAAACGCAGACGCATCTAAGTCAAAATCGGCTCCACCAGAATATTTATTCGTATCCCAGCCTAAGCCAACAATAATCTTTGAGAGCCCAGGATTTCCCTTAGTTAGGTCAATCTTTTGTCCTTTTTGTAGACTTATGACAGCAGCCATTAAAAGCACTTCCTTTTTGCTTTACATCTAAACTATTTGCTTTATACGTCTAACCCGAAATCTTTGCACAGTCCGGCAAGGCCGTTTTGATAACCACTACCGATTGCATTAAACTTCCAGTCAGCATTGTTGCGATAAAGTTCGCCGCCAACAACGGCTGTCTCGACCGAGAAATCTTCTCCCAGGTCGTAACGAATAAGTTCCTCACCCGAGGCTTCATTTAAAACGCGTACATAGGCATTGGATACTTGACCGAAGTTTTGATTGCGTTCTTTGCCCTCATGAATGGTAATTCCAAAGGTGATCTTGGAAACGTTACTAGACACTAACGCGAGATCAACTTTAATTTGTTCATCATCTCCATCACCAGCACCCGTACGATTATCGCCGGTATGCGTGACTGAACCATCTGGGCTCTTGGGGTTATTGAAGAACACAAAATTCTTCTCATCGGTAACTTTTCCTTCGGGATTTAACATAAATACTGAGGCGTCTAAATCGAAGTCTTTTCCACCATCATACTTATTGGTATCCCAACCAAGCCCAATGATAATCTTTGTAAGACCTGGATTTGATTTCGTTAAATCGACCTTTTGTCCTTTTTGTAAACTAATTGCCATGTTCTGTATCCCCCTTTTAATAAATTATTGATATCGACGAACGAGTTCGCTTAAGGATGCATCGTTTGACCCTTCGCCGATTGCAGCAAATTTCCACTCATTGTTGTGACGATAAACTTCACCAGCCACTAAACTCGTTTTACCCGCATAATTATCCGTTAGATTAAACTTACAAAATTCTTGATCATTCGCTGAATTTACAACTCTGATAAAGGCATTTGCAATCAATCCAAAGTCCTGTTTACGTTTTATAGCATCATATATGTTCACGACAAAAACAATCTTATGGACATCGTTCGGCACCATGCCTAAATCGACTAGGATTTGCTCGTCGTCCCCATCACCAGCGCCGGTCAGGTTATCGCCCGTGTGTTTCACACTTTTATCACCGCTTTGGAGATTTCCGAAGTATACTAAACGTTCTTTCGAAGTAAATTTACCTTGGTCATTCAATAGAATTGCAGACGCATCGCAATCGATTGCCGCAGAAGAAGATCCTCCTCCAAAAAGGCTACCTAGAATACCCCCTGATTTTGGTTTGGATACTTCATCCCAGCCTAAGCCAACCATAATTTTAGATAATCCAGTATTCCCTTTGGTTAAATCGATCTTTTGTCCTTTTTGCAAATTGATCGTTGCCACAGTAATCCCCCTTTTTTAAATGACACTATGCTTGTATGATATCACATGAAGGCTTTCGAGAAATCCCTGTCAATGATGTTCACACAAACTTCACATATCCCATTGTTTACCATAACACTCTCCATTGTACTTCAAACGAACTGGTTACACAACTTTGTGCTGGGTTAGGGACCCTGGCACACTGTCTAAAATTTCTTCGGCAGCTTTGATTCCACTTGTTTGGGTAAATTTAATTTTTTCCAAACCTGGCGTCCCCTGCAAATAAAGCGAATATAGCTCGCCATGCGCTGGGGCAAGGGCAAGATCCGCTGCTTTCAGCAACTCTAAGTCAAGGAGTGAGTCCCCTGCCGCGATCACTTGGCTCATGCCTTCTTTTTCCTGGATATAACGAATCGCTGCTTTTTTATTGACATTTTGGGGGACTAGATATAGTTTTCTCCCTTGGACTGATAACTCCCAGTGATATTTTCTCGCCCAAAGTTTGAACGCTGCTAGCTCCGTTATGGGAAGCTTATCTCGGTCGATTAAACAATAATAGAAGAGCTGATCGGCTAACTTGCCTGAATCTGCGATGACCCATGAGGGGTGTGAAATTTCATCAAACTTATTGATGAGATCCCCTGCTGCCAAGCAACTATGTCTTCCGTCTAAAACAAGCTGGGACCAATCTTTATCTTCTACCCCTTCACAAAAAATGGTACCACCATTACTCGTGACGGCGTATTGATGGGTTATGTCATAGTCGCGGAAATTGATTCGCTGATATTGAAGCTTGGTTCGAGTGGTGACCGGCACGAAAAGAGTCCTTTTGGAAACTTCGCTTAACTTGCACAAGGCGACCTCCGTCATATAGGAAATAAATCGGCCGTCATACCATTCCACGGGTCTAATCTGCTCCTCAATTTCTTTGCTGAGAACCGTTTTATGGGAATAGATCAAGGTTTGGTCTAGATCGCTTGCAAATAGCATTGAATCCTCCCTCATAACTGCTTCACAAGACCGCAACACGAATATGTGAGATCAGGATACTCCTCAACCGGCACGCCTTTATCGTTGGCCAGCAGCAAAATATGTTTTAAGTTCGGATTTTCCAGATGGTCCACCAGAATCCTTTCTGGTAGCCGCCTTAAAAGGACCCTGGTTGTCTCTCCAATGCCTGGTTTTATAAAGTTAATATCTGTAATTCCGAACGTTTCCTTGATACGCGTCAAGGCTTTCAGACCCTGCCAGGTCACTTCGGCCTCGACCTCAGCTTCATCCTTAGCACCAACCTGATCATCACTCGGGTCATCACACGCGCCAGCACCAGCACTAGAGGATCGCGACCCGAGGGTTTTAAATTCCGCAGAAATGGTGTCGACGAAGAGGTTGGAAACCTCTTCTTTCAGAAGTTCTTCATAGAATCTGGCCCCATGAAACTCGTTTTCTCCGATAAGATCTGGACGACAAGCCGTTCTACTGACTAATCCAGACACGGTTGAATTTAAACAAGCGCTCGGAATTAAGTAGTCTTCTCTCGTACCAAACGTTTTGACACAGTACCCTGGATCAGCAAGGACGGCTAAATCATCATCTAGCTCCACCCCGTATTTGTCTTGAAACTCAGCGCACGCTTGACTCAGTACGCTGGTGATCGCCCCTTTGCCGGTCCACCCGTCAATAAATTGGATCTTAACGTCGGGGTGATTTTGAAGAATATACAAGATAGCATTTTCATCGATGCCCCTACCCCGAATGATTGAAATACTATAGTGAGGTAAATCCAGGTCATGAAGCTCTAAGAGATATCGTTTAATTAACACGCCGATGGGCGTACCCGCTCGAGCAAGGGATACCAATACCATCTTGGGACCGTTTCGTTTTAAGATGCGCTCTGCTACGATGCCCACACCTTCAGCAACTTTGGATGCGCTCTCCTGGAGCGTCAGATGAAATAGATCAAGATATTCCTGGGTTGGTTCATATTCTATCGGAAGCATTTCCGAATAATGACCGCCAGACTGCATATTTTTCTCGCGTGTTTGCAAATCGGTTTCCTCTAATAACCCATTCAGATTCTTCAGTAAAAAGATGACATCCTTCGGATGATAACTGCCGATGGGCAAGGGAGCTGGAATACGATTTGCGAAGATTCTATCGTTCAACATGCGGTCACCTCTTTTCAAAATGTTATAACTTTGAGGAAGAACAAGCCACGAAAACTAAGCGTGGTATGCCACATTCATGAAGGGCCTTTAACATTGAGGCTAATTTTTCCCGACTTACTTCCCTTTCAAAAAAAACATAGACTTCGTCGTAAGCGTTAAAAGGCACGTTATAGATATAATTCAGGGTACTGGGTTCGTCGGGATTTTCAAAGGAGAAGGCGTTCTGAATGCCGTATTGGGGTTCCTCCAACGAATAGATCGGGCTCCTAGTTGTGGTATGAAATCGTATACCCTTTCCCATGTAGGCAGAAACGAGCATGGGGAAATACATGAATTCGCCGGTTCCTAGGCAAAGCGTCTTTTCACCGATTCGACCGTACTTTAAGGCTTCGCCGATTTCCCTCGCTAAGGGCAAAACTTCCTGATTGTCCAGAGTAGACAGCCCAAATCTCCCGGTGAACATGAGATAGGGTGGAACGTCCTTGTTGCCCACTGAAGTTCCAGAAAAGTTGGGCACCCGCTCGTTTAACTTGAGGCGCTTCAAATCTAGAACAACCGGTGCTTCTGAAATATCCGGTCTCAAAGCGTGGTTCAAGGGATCAGGTTGTTCGGTCATGGGATCTCCACTGACGGCTATTTCCCCTTCTAAAAGGGACGTCGTTGTAATTTTTATGTCAAGCTGTTGCTCTAGCTTTCTATAACTCGCTCGGTCTTCAGCCGTTCTCCAATCTAAAAGCGATAGGACAACATAATTTGTCTTTGGAAATTTCGTGTGTATCGCCCGGATAATATTCAGGGCTGTCTTTCCAGTCGTAATCTCATCGTCCACGAGGACAATTGTTTTAGAAGTTTCAATTAACTCAGCGTCCAACGGATAGCATCGATGATTCACAGCATGCGAATGTTCTTCATTAAAATTAAATTCCGACGCCAAATTCAGTATTTGTTCACGCGTTGTATGCAGGTAATAAGCCTGATCAAATAAGCTAAACACAGCATGACCTAAGCCGGTCGCTGTTTCTGCAAAGCCTATAAATAAGGTTTTATGCGGGAGGGCAATGAGCGCTCGGTTGATGACGGTTTCATAAACCGAGCGAGTCTCCTCATGACTCTTTAGGGCCTGAATCATTGCTGGGGTATCGATATGTTCCACGCCATGAATTTTACTGAGGAATTGTGCCGCCAGCGCTGCCCCTGCGAGTAGCGGGACAAACGGATCATTGGGTACATGTTTACCCAGTACTTTGCTAACAAACAGAAATCCGCGTTTCTTGTTTCTCCTAGCGGCTAAGGAAAACAACGTCTGAGGCTCGAAATCAAAGGGGTTATTGGTCAGCTTTACGGCGACCATTTGGCCTTTTAGGTTATACGTGTACATCTTCGGTGAAGAGACTGATGAAATTGTGTTGTTCATGAAATACCCCATAATTCTTTGCTCTTAATAAGATCCTGTTTGCCCAATGGTAGTGCGGTTTGACTTCATTCATTTTATTGGTATAGTGGCTTTTAATGACGCCGAGAGGACCGTGGCTATTTTCCAGAATACTCAAAGCATCCATATATTCTTCATGCGCAACGCTGTATAAGGATTGAACGGGTATGATATGGCTCGGATGAATAATTGTTTTCCCAATGATCCCATTTTCCCGATCCAAAATGACCTCGCGAATTAATCCGTCCACATACTTATTTAAGAGCTGGCTTCTAATCTTGGTTCCATTACTCCCATTCGTACCGTGAAATTCTTCAAATGGGCTCCTCCGAAGCTGAGGTTTGAGGACTCTCCCCCCATTTGAGAAATATTCCCATACCGGTCCAGAAACGACGTAATTGCTGTCGACTCGTCCAAAAATATTAATAATATCGGCGATGCAATCACGGATGACGGTAATATCATAAATGGTGACATCCGGTCCCCTCCGAATTCCATAGAGCCCCGAAAAATCCGTCGCGCCGATTCGGACATTTAAGACGATGTCTTGATAGGAATCTATGAGTTGCTTTGTTTCCATTAATTCATGCATTCTGGATTCGCGATAGATCACTTCAGGACTTTCAATAATTGGCATTCCATAGAACGGCCCCGTCGTTTGATCATTGAGACTTTTGATGACTTCCAAATACCGATAACTTTCCGACGTAAATTTTGGAAAGACGAAACCCGCGATAAGCTTCGAACTGTCTCCCATTTTGTCCATGAGTCTCAGAATTTGTTCTGGGGTGCGGACCCGTATAAAAATGAGGGGAAGATCAACGGACTCAATCTCCTGATTTTTTGAGGCTGTGTAAATCCGTTTCACTTGGGCCGTTAGATTTTCTTCTGCGAAGGGTACCTCAGAGTCGCCAATCGAATCTTCTAAACAAAACACCGTCGAAACTAGGCCAGTATTTTTCTTAGAAATAATGTCATCGGCAATACTCTCGCGCGTACCAGGCATATATAGCGTCGCCCCAACCGCATACGCGAGAATCTCTCGCGGTGTCTCTTTATCGAAAGGCTCCGGCGCTTTAAAGAAAATGGCATCCTGATCTTCTTTCGTCAAATAATTAAAATATCTCATATGGTCGTACGAACTCTCATTTAGCCCGTCTCTCCTTTCAGTCAACTACATTATATAATCGAATGATTAAGTTCTGATGAACTAACTGTTAAATTCTGATTAAAAAGGGAAAATCCTTCTCTTAAACCTGTAAGTTGCTTATTTTCCCTCACTTGTGTTTGTTTTGCTATTATAATAGTCAATAATCTGCTGGCCTTCAGTGGACGTATTGTCTGTGACGGGTACTTGGGAAGGTTTCTCTAACATTTGGATCGTGTCTATGTTACCGTTCTTCGTATAGAAATGTACTTCGAACGAGGGGTAATCATATTGGTATAAGTTCTTCCCTTCTTCAAGCTTAAGTTGTTGTTTCGGCACGCCCATCTTGTCCATAATCAAACTTTCTTGATCTCCGACCATTAGTCCGTTATCCAACCCCGTCCCTGTCTTTGTTAATAGAATAAACATCAGTAAACCATTATTGTTGAAGGAAAACTGTTGTTGGCCAAATCGTATACCATAATATGATTCTCCCTCTATCGTCTGACGTTCAATCGTCGCGTTGTTCGGTAATTTCTGCTTGATTTGAGAAAAGGATAAGCCCACTCGAAAACCAGAAATGGTAAAGCTTTTTGTGCTATTTCTGGTTTTATTTATCGATGTGTTCAAGCCAGATAAGATTAAAAAGGAGGCAATGGCGACGGATCCCATGATTAAAACGCGTTTTTTCCAAAGGCTAGTTTTAGAGGTGTCCTTCTTTATCCTGTAATAAAATAAACCGACAGAAAAAATCACCGTGAATATTGCAGCAACCAATAATAACCAAGTAATAGCATTTTGAAGTATGTTCATAAAAAGTCCTCCAATCAAAGTTTGGATGGTTCAATTTGAGTTAAACAGTATTAATAATAAAAAAGCCCCAAAAGGCTTGTATTTTCACGTCACTCCTACTCACTTACCACTTCTCAAAATTCCGTTTTAACCGAAAGAGAGTAGCTATGGACATAATAGCATAAACTCCTCTCCTTTGAAACGTTTCGCTCTAACGTTTTTCAATTCGTAAATTTTATATCTTTTTGGTGGCATACTAATATGACAAGATGAAAATCAAAGGAGAATACTATGATTTTGCTGTTAGCGTGTCTATTCCTTCTCGTTTGCTATATATGGGGAGACTGGAAAAATTGGAAGGCCTATTATCCAACCATACTGTTCCTGATCGCTGGGGACTTTATTTACTATTATGTTGCAGGCGCTAAACTACTTTGGCAATATACGGATCAATTGTTTCCTGGAACCATCGCTACTTTAATTATAGCACTCATAATTTACCCGTGTACGGTTCTAATCTTTATACCGCTCTACCCAAAATCAGGTGTGATAAAGAAAGTTTATAACATCACAGTTTGGGTTTGCCTTTATGCTTTCTTAGAGTATCTTGCACTTAAATATAACTACATGCAGCATTTCAATGACTGGAATTTCACCTACTCTGTTCTGTTTGATTGTGCATTATTCCCATTACTCCTAATACACCAAAAGAAACCCGCAGCGGCATGGTTACTTTCCTGCATTTTGGGATTTGGTATTGCTTTTCTGTTCAAGCTTTCAGCCTCGCATTAACCCATTTGTAAATTATAAATTTGGTATTATTTTGTCGGATTAATTACAAGTATTTTTGCAAAGACTATTAATTGGATAACATATTTTTTTAAGAAAGAAGGATTCAAATGACAACAGAAGCAAAAATACAATTAACTTCTACGGAATTAGGTTCATTATGGATGATCTATATATCAACATCAGCAAGGTTAATGATGGTAGGCCACTTTAAAGATAAAACGATCGATAAAGAGGCTCAAAACATATTAACGGCCTATATTACTGAAGGGCAAACGATTAAAAATGACATTGTGAAAATACTTGATAGCGAAAAAGCAGTTATTCCAATCGGATTCGATGAACGAGAAATACTAACAGACGCACCACCTCTATATGATGACTTTTTTCATATCATGTTTCTTCGCCAAATGATGAAAATAAGTTTTGCTCCTAGTGCTGTATATACCGCTATGTCATATATGAAAGAAGTCCAAGATATATTGAAGTTAAACTATGATGTTGCTTATAAGTATTACGTTATGGCTACAAACTATCTATTAGGAAAAGGTGTTTTAGCAAGACCGCCCTATGTAACGATGCCAAAACAAGTAGAATTTATTGAAGATAAAAACTACATGAGTGGATTTAATATTCTTACTGAAAAACGTTCATTAAATACAATTGAGGTTGGTTTTATTAATCAAGCTATAGAGGATAACATTTTCGGTATGCAGTTGATGGCGGGATTTGCACAAGTTGCAACAGACAATGAAGTTAAAAAATACTTCATAGAAGGTAAAAAATTAGCAAGAAAAATTGTTACTCAATACAGTGATGTGTTATTACAAAGTGATATTCAACCGCCGAGTGCCTGGGCAGGTAAAGCGACAGATTCAACGACGGCACCCTTTTCAGATAAACTTATGATGTATTTAACCAGTTTAATATCCAGCTCAGCAATAGGCTTCAATGCGATCGGTACATCTTTTAGTATGAGAAGTGATTTACATCTTAAACTTGCACTTATTGCAAAAGATGCCTTTAATTATGCTAAAGAGGGTTCAAAAATTATGATTCAACATAAATGGATGGAAGAGCCTCCTCAAATGGAAGATAGAAATCAGCTTACAAAATTAAAAGAATAAACATTACAATTTCTATAACTAATAGCCCCAGCGTCTTCTGAACGCTGGGGCTATTAGCTATCAGTAAGAAGCCACTCCTTGTCAGGTAAACAAGGAATGGCTTTTTCCCCTTTCAAATAATCGTTTTATTTTTCCCAACGAAACACTTTACATGGCGACAGAACTTGCCTGGTCCTTTATTACATAGCAAGAACTATGCCATAAAACTGACTATTGCGAATTATTGTTTAAGTTCTGCCATCAGATAGTTATGACCTTATACTACTTTTGCAATTCTATTAAAAGTAATTCGAATTCTTCAATATAAAAACCAGAAATTCTTTCGGCAATTTCCGCTGCCATCTCTTCCTTATACATGTGGGAAGTCATATTTCTGTCATTTAACATAAGTAGCCAGTTTTTTTCATTACTAATAAGTTTTTGAGCATATGCCTCTTTAATCACTGCTTTTGGTGAATTAATATCTATTATACCAGAATCTTCAAGGAACAACTTAGTGGTTTTCCATGCAAGTTCATAGGTGAACTCAAATCTCTGAATAACCCCATCACGGACCACATCGCTAACACCTTGCTTATTAAACTCTTTATCTGCTTCTTTAAGCCTTTGAAGTGCATTATTAAAATTACTGATTTTCGTTTCCAGCTTACTCATATATGATGACACCGTCCCTCTTAATACTTTCCAGCAGTTCATCTGTAAAGCTTTCTTGGACAAATATAATGTCAATTTTTTTGAGGGTCTCAATTTCATCAACATCATCACGAAGACGGGCTTTATCTAAAGCAGACAAATGGTTTTCAAAAATTGCTATATCATAGTCACTAACAGGCGTATGATCCCCTCTTGCACGTGAACCAAATAGAACACTTTTATCAACTTTGTATTGAAGGGAAATCTCTTTTATTCGTTCCAGGACACTATCCATTTCTCACGACTCCAGTTCGCAAATATTTCATAATACCTCACAGCAGCTCTAAGACATCTCCAATTATTGGTATTATCAGCATAACATGCAGTCGTGTTATTTGTCCATGCTCATTACTAATTCATTCGCAATGTTTGGGCTATCCAGTCGCATGATACTTTCTTCAGCACTACCAAAGCTCAAAAGATTGATACTCCCATACCATACGATTCGTTGGTCAATGACGGCATATTTTTGGTGTATATTTGATTTGAAAACTAAACTTACTCCAGCAACCTTCAATAGCTCCAGGGCACCCTGCAAAGCACTCGTATTCTTGTCTTTGAAATCTCCGATGGGCCGGGTTATCACGATGACTTTCACCTTGTTTTCTAAAGCAATCTTCAGATGCTGCATCATTTGTAGAGTACGTCTCTTGGTAACAAAGGGGCTTACTATCAGAATTTCTCTGGCGGCATTGATAATATCATTGGTATATACCGATAAAAAATTGCTCTTGTCGAAAATCACATCGATTGATTCAGCTGCAGTACTCTCGCCTTTTGCTTTATAACCAATCGTGGCATATCCGTTAAGCCGTTTATGGTACATCCGTTCAAGCATCCTTACATGGATGTCCACATAATCATAGATCTGTACTTCATTTTTTTTTGCAAAGAGTCTGTGAAGCCTTCCCGCATATTGTTGCAAGGTGCCTTTCCAGGATATTGGCATTACTAAAAATAACGTGTCAAGGCGTGGTTCGTCAAAGCCCTCCCCAATGTATTTTGCCAGTGGCAACTAAGGTTAACTGCTTGTCAGCAGGTGTCTCTGATATTTGTGTCATGATCTCCCTAGTTCGTTTTACTCCCATTCCACCCGTTAAAGAGATCACTTCAGGAATTCTCTCACTCAGCTTTTTTGCAAGCAATTCCACATGCGCCGTTCTTTCAGTTAAAACAAGGCAGTTTCTGCCACTTTCAAAATTCCGAACGATATCTTCTACGATCAGTTGATTCCTAAGTTCATTAACGACAATTTCAGAATACAGCTCTTGAATTGATACATCCTTTTCATTCTTATCTAAAGGGACTCTGAGCGACGTAAATCTTGGTATGACATAATGCTCAAAGGGTCTTTTCTCTGCCTGTTTTCTCGCATCATCTTTGAATCTTATGGAACCACATTGCATAAATATGATTGGTTGATGCCCATCTTTTCGTATAGGTGTTGCCGTTAATCCGTAAACATACTTTGCATTAGAATTTTTCAGTACCTTCTCAAAGCTAACAGCTGATATATGATGACATTCGTCCACAATAATCATGCCATAGTTTTTCACACAATCCTTCACTTCACCCATTTTGTTCAATGATTGCATGACTGCTATATCTATTATTCCGCTCAAGTTATTCTTTCCTGCTCCCAATTGCCCTATCGTACTATATGCCTTTTTCCTTCCTCTCTTATTGACTTCAATTATGTCTGGAGGAGCTTCATTTATCGTCAGGAATTCCGTTAATCTTTTTTTCCACTGGGTCACCAAATTTACTTTATCAACGATAATAAGCGTATTAACTTTTCTCTCAGCAATCAGATTTATGGCAACCACAGTTTTCCCAAAAGCGGTTGTTCCCGAGAGTACTCCAATATCATGCTTGAGCAATTGATCAAGTGCCAGTGGTTGTTCATCCCGCAAACTGCCGTTAAATTCTACATCGATGCTTCTGCCGAGATTTGTTTTCTCGATAAATTCAGGTTCAATCTTTAGTTCTGCAAAAATTGCCACGCCCTCGCAAATGATCGTCAATAACCTTTTCATCCAAACGGGCATAGGCCTTATTGGAGCAAGCAGTGCATTTCACCTTTGGTTTTCTGCATAGCTCTGATTTCCATTCATTTAAACAGCACGGTATATATCCATCCGTCCCCTTCTTTTTGTTTTCAAACCGTTTAGCATAAACATCATCCCGCCCTTTAAAGAGCGACTTAAATAACATAATTTTCTCCTTAGGGTCTGACATGCCGTTTACGTTTGATTGCAAAGTTTTGCTTTCTGACACATGTTCGGATACTTCTAAAAGTGCATTGGTCGTCGGAAATAGACTATCCACAAAAACATTATCAGAGCTTCCATCAGGAATAGCCCGATGTTCTGAAACACCGAGCTTAGTATATAAATTGTCTATTTTTTCTTTTAGGTTGCCATTTTCGAGTACCAACGTTTGGTACTTTTCAAGTAGTTCTTCAAAGGTCATAATGCCACCCTTTTTATTACCTAAGCCTTATCATTTACCCTTGCTTGGCTTGGCCGGCCTGATCAATTATATTATAAATCCTGAAAAATATAGTCGTGCATACGGCACAAATGGTCAAGATCAAAATTGCCAAAAAGCATTTGAAGAATAGCAGGTGTAATGCTCAAAGATAGTTTTTCCTTTCTTCCTCGTTTCGTCTGATGATTACACTTAATATCTCATGCCAATTCTTTGTTACTTCCATAGAATGGAATGAGTCTATAAAATTGAATTTATAAACTGAATTAGATGAATCATTAAAGATAACAACTAGGCCTATTTCGTCAACATTATTTGATGTTATGTTTTTCGAAGTCAGCTCACCAACCATGGCATCAGTTTCACCGAATATTGTTCCGCCTATAAAAGGATCACTCAAGGATGTTTTTGTCACACTATAATTACCGTTTCTTTCTATTTCGGAAGAGCGCAAGAGTTCATATTTATATATTTTTCCCTTGATACCATTATTTCTTACCTGGAGTATACATATCAACTTATTATGATCGTCAATCGCTAAACACTTATCTGTAATTCGGTCACTCCCCATAGAGAACTGAACTTGTTTCATTTTGAAATATTTCATCGTACCAAGATATGTCTTCATTTCATGCACATTTTTATTACTTTTTGAGGTTATATTCATCGTTCTAATTTTATTAACTATGAACCATATTCCCCAAGCGACACAAATCACGATACCCAACAAAACAATAATAGCCATACTAATCTCCTTATGTAACCATCATTTTAGCCCTCATTATGAATACTTTTTGTTTTTATAATAAGGCAATACCCTACCATACTTTAACATACAAACATATCTTTACACTAAAAATAGCTCAACAATCTCCACCCCATCGACTACTGTGGAAATTTTGGCAGATAGAAGCACCGCAAGCAGGCCTGGATCCTGATTGCGGTGCTTTCGCCTCTCCCTACATTTTAAACAAAAACCACTTACAGGTCTGCAACTCATACTTTAGCTCAAACAGCCTTAACTCCCCGTTAATCTCGCTTTGGCAGCGGAAAATGATCATCCGATTCCCGGCCAGCTTTTCTTCAGACTTCGAGGTCACTTGCTGAACCTTAATGACCTGATCGTCGAGCTTATACCTTATCGGCTTAGGGATTCCTTCCTTCGTAAACCAGGCAATCATATCAATGGGCTTCATGAGTATTTTCATATTAACCACACTTCGCCCAATCTCCCGTTATGCACTCAGTGCAGCCCCCAACACGGATGAGTTTGTTTTGACACACTGGACATTTATCGTGCTGGATTAGCCACTGTTCACACGATTCCACCACGCAAGAAGCCTTTCGATTACAATCAACGCAGCTATCGTTCACGTCGTCCACCTCTTAGTACATGTATTTGTTTATATAGGAACCTCTGTTCTAATTATAGCGGTGTTATGTACGAATGGCAATAGAAATATATAAGTAAGCAAAGAAAGAATAATTTAAACTGTGGCCCCAATAAGGGACCACAGTTTAAATTGAGCTCAATGGCCATAGGCTTAAAATTTAAATATCTTGACAATCCAACTTACCCAATACGGCAGAATTAATAAGGTGAATAATACGGTTGGAGGGATGACGAGGAGAGTGACTTTGATATAACTTTTCCACTCTATCTTTACCTTGTGTTGCCTCAGGATATGCATCCATATTAATGAAGCCAGTGTTCCGGACGGCAACAACAAGGAACCAACATCACTTCCGATCACACTGGATAAATACGCGATTTTCAGTGTCAGTGGATCTAATTGCATATTGGTTAAAGTTAGAGTTCCAATCAATAACGCTGGATGATTATTAAAAAATATTGACATAAACGATATGAGTGTACCCATCATTAAGCTGGCATTCATCAAACTACCTGTAACCAACGGCTTCAATTCGGTGATCAGCCAGTTCGTTAATCCGATATTATTTAACCCATAGATAATCACATACATGCCATATGCGAATACAAAGACGTGCCAGGGCGTTTTTTTAAGCAAATCTGATGGAGAGATTTTGGCATATATCCAACGCCAACCCAGTAAAAGTACAGAGCCTATAACAGCCACAAGTGCAATTGGAATACCCCGATACGAAGCGACAAAAATACTTATTCGCACGAGAAAAACAAAGAGAAGAATATTGCGCATTAATTTGTTACGGTTCTTTTCTAAGGAAAGTGTTTGGATTCTCGGGGAGGTGGCAGGATGATGGTTTGTGTGATGGACAGTGCGATTCATCGGCTTATGGGGTGGATGATGGGCAGGAACCAAAGAAGGTCCGAGGTGGATTTTTTTGGAAGGTAACTTTCTTGGCAATTGCCGGTAGAAACGTAAAAACAATAGTCCCACTAGCAACAACAACCCAAGTGTGGCAGGAACAAACATCATGATGGTATTCATATAAAGTGTCATTCCAACAATTTTCAAGGCAATCAAATTAACGATATTACTGACTCCAATTGGGGCACTCGAGGCGGTCGCGATTAAAGCACCAGAGAGAAGATAAGGGATCTTTTCGTGGTTTTTTAGTTTGAAATGCTCGAGTAAAATGATGAGTATGGGTGTCATAATTAAAATACTGCCGTCGTTATTAAATAATAGTGTCATTAAAAAGCAGAGTAAATTCACATACCAAAAAAGGCGGATACCAGAGCCTTTTGCTCTTGCTGCTAATCCTTCAGCAGCCCAGTCAAAAAATCCGAAGCTTTCCAAAACATTTGCCATCACAATGGTTGCCATGATAGTGATTGCAGCACCACTAATAGTAGAACCGATCTTTCCTAAGTCTGCTATAGAGACACTTCCACTAAAAAATACCAAAATAGCACCGCCGGTGGCAGGTATCGCTTCGTTTAAGTCGTTTGGACGCCAAAGAAGAAGCGTTAATGTTAGCAAAAAGGCAATGACCGTCATGAAAACCATGGGTGACCCGATCATGTTATCACCTCTCAATTTATCAAAATGTCCTTAAGTGCCTTTTTCATTTTTCCGCCACTGCTAATTTCGAATTCAGACATTGGTTTGTCGCTTAACATCTGTTGATACTCAATATTTGTAGGTGGCTTCAGAAGAAAATACAACGAGATGCCGGCTAAAATAATGATAGCTGCAGTAATGAACAACTATTTCACCCTCTCTCCAGATGATTAAGACTTAAAAATAGTGAATTGCCACTTGTATATAGAATGGATAATTATCCCAGTCTGCTCTCCTTATACAAGTTATGAAACTTGTATGGCTTGTGTGAGTTTATGTATCAAAACAAGTCTCACTTTAATAAGACTAAGGGATATGGAATTCACTTCATAAAGAAAAGAACCAGCACTTCATTTTGAAGCGCTGATTCTTTTCTTCTAAATAATATTGCTTAAGTTTTCTTTATTTGCCATTACACATAAATAAGACTCATTATACAAATACTGGTTTTGTAGTAAATATTAAACAACAGGAGGAAAATCACATGAATATAGATGAACAAAAGAATTTCAAACAGCCACCCCAGTCGTATTGGATGGCTTCTACGCCTCAAACTCAGTATCCTACTTTAAACGAGGCTTTAAACGTTGATGTTGCGATTATTGGCGGTGGTATTACTGGCATATCCTGTGCCTATATGCTGAATAAAGAAGGGGTAAAAACAGCCATTATTGAGGCCGATCGTATTGTACAAGGTACCACCGGACATACGACCGCGAAGATCACTTCCCAGCATGGATTGATCTATAGTAAAATTAAAAATCAAATGAGTGAGGAATTTGCCCAGCAATATGCAGATGCAAACGAGTCTGCTATCCGTATGATTGAAAAACTAGCCCATGATCACCAAATCGAGTGTGATTATACTCCTCAATCTGCCTATATATATACATTACAAAGTAAGTATGTTGATAAGATAAGTGATGAAGTAAAAGTGGCCTCATCACTTGGGATTAACGCCACTTTCCTGGAGGAAATGCCTTTATCTTTTCCTATAAAGGCGGCTGCGCGTTATGATAATCAAGCTCAGTTTCATCCACGGAAATTTTTGCTGGCACTTGCTAAAAATTATATCAATAATGGCGGTAATATATTTGAACAAAGTCGTGTTGTTGATATAGAAGAAGCTGATGGCGGCTATGTAATCATGACGAATCAAGGGAAAAAGGTGACTGCCAAAAAACTAATTATCGCCTCCCACTACCCTTGCTATAATAAGCCCGGACTTTATTTCGCCAGAATTCACGAGGAGATGTCCTATGTCGTTGCTATTAAAGCAAAAGAAAATTATCCAGGTGGCATGTATATAGCAGCTGAAGAATCCGGGCACTCATTTCGAAATCAAATGTCTGATCATGGTGAATTGATCTTAGTCGGTGGTGAACAGCATAAAACTGGCCAAGGTGAGGATACCTTAAAAAACTATGAAGCTTTAATCGATTTTTCTAATGAAACTTTTACAGTGGAGGATATTCCATATCGATGGTCGACTCAAGACTGCATGACTTTGGATGGGCTGCCTTATGTCGGACATTTCACCTCAAAAACTCCCAATATGTATATTGCAACTGGTTACGGCAAGTGGGGAATGACAAACAGTATAGCGTCCTCTATGATTTTAAGGGACTTAATCGTTGGCGAAAAGAGTCCTTGGCAAGATGTCTATAACCCCTCACGTCGAACCATATCTGCTTCCGCCAAGAACTTCGTTGTACAAAGTCTTAATGTTGCAGACCAACTCATTGAGGGGAAAATTCTCCCGTTGCCGGAGCCTGTTGAAATCAAACCCGGGAAAGGCGCAATAATTGAAGCAAATGGAAAAAGATCTGGTGCATATAGGGATGAAGAAGGTACATTACACGTCGTCAATACAACTTGTACACATATGGGCTGTGAAGCAAATTGGAATTCGGCCGAAAAGTCCTGGGATTGCCCTTGCCATGGCTCAAGATTTTCCTATGAAGGAGATATAATTGAAGGGCCTGCTGTTAAGCCCTTAGATTTCCGCGAGGATGTAAACACCGTTATAAAGTTAATCAAAGAAAAATACTAATATTTAATTAGGTGGATTATCCCATTAATCCACCCAATTATCATAGCGTCGTTATAGGTGTCTCGCAACTTTTATATACCTGGTGCAGGCATATCTGGACCGGAAACATGGTGGCGGTGACCATCATTGATCGTGGTATAAAAGTCCCAATCGTGTACATGCCCTCCGTTTGGCAAAGGTAATGACGGCCCCGAAATAGATTTGTAATAGTGAGAATGTCCATGTTCGTACATAACCCAGCTTTCCGAATAGTGAACATGACCACCCTCTGGGGAGGGAACAGCGGGTCCAGTAATATCCAAACATTGATGGGCATGTCCCTGAGTGCAGGACGTATGGGTAACGCTACCATGGTTATGATGTAGTGGACTTTGATTATATGTTACCATTTCAGCTTGCTCCCTCATATATCATCATTTAGAGATAGTTTATGAGGGTATTTTTGATTTGTGAATATTGTAGATCCATTACTCCACGCTTGGGGAAAGTATGTCCACGACTCTACCGAATACGCCCCCTCCACCAGCTTCCACCTTTAGTTCACCGCGTCGGTCTTTGATAATCCAAGCTGCCACCTTTTCTCCCGCAATACGTTGTAAGTCTTCAGCGGGAACGTGATGAAGTACGGCCATTTCCGTCCCGAATGCCCTCAATAATCTTTCATACATTTTAGGTCCAATACCGGGAAGTTGTCGTAGTGGAACCTGATGGACATAGGTTGAAGCATTGGATTTAGCCATCGGACGGTCCGCTATACTCACTAGACGGTCCAAGACACCCATCACAACATGCTTACTCCCACAATACGGACAGGTCAGTTGTGGAGCTGGGGCCTTAATGATTCGCTCACAACTTAGGCAATACGACCGATGATACTTTCCTACCTTGGGGGGCAAGCCATAATTTCTAACAGCCTGTTTGTTTCTTTGTTCAATCAAATCTAACAGCCCTCCGAAAGAGGGATCTACCTGTTCGAACGTATTATACTCTCGCGCAATATTAGGCAAAGAGTGGGCGTCTGAATTGCTAAACATAACCGTCGTCTCCAGTTCACTAATACCTTCTGCCATTCCTCGATCGGCACTAAGACCAATTTCTATGGCTTTGGGCGCTATCGGTAAAACGTCACTTAAACGACGACAACAGGTCCCAAGAATCCCCTTATGAGGAGTAAATGCATGGGCCGGAAACCAGATTCCCTCGGCGTTATTGACCGCCTCTAGCCACAAGTTGATCGGAAGAAACCCTTTCTGAGTGCTCAACTGCCAATTCTTGGTCGTTGATCTTATGGCCCGAACGTATTTTTGAACCTGTTCTATGGTTGGAAAATAAGCCAAGAAGTGGGCATGCCCCTCACCGACTTGTAATTCGATTTCATGTCCGGGAATGAGCGTTAATCCGTGGGCAGCATACCCTCCTGCCGATAAAGAACGTAGATCACCAGCGGCCAGCAACGTCTTGAAATCTTGTTGGACTCCGGTTGAATGCGCATCGACAACCCCGACGAGGGAAAGCCCTTTCACATCCCTGGAAACTTCGAGGATATTAGGCAATGTTAATGTTTTTGCCCCGGTAATTTTAACGTATTTTCCGTCTAAGCTTTGCCCTATATGTACATGTAAATCTGCAAAAAGCATAGATTTCTCTCCCATTTATATTGCCAAAGAAGTACTCAATCCCCCAATAATTATGACCTGCAAAAGTGACAATAACAGTAGCATAGACCATATTATATTGCATCACCGCCTAGTGTATATTGACGTTTCCAACGCAAATATTTCTGAATTACTTCTTAATGTAATCTTAGTCTAAACAAAACAGGCAAATTTTACTCGTTTCCTTAACTGCTTCAGTTACACAATGAGTTATGTCTGTATAATATGAATTAATACATGGGTCTAGGAGGGATGAGCCTTGTGGATGCCGACGAAAAGAATCTACTCATATTAAACGAGGTGCGGAAAATGAACCGCTTGCAGAGAGAAGATAATACATCAATTGGCGAGATGAGCGACCAAATTACCTATTATCTGGACCTTTTAACACTGCCATCGCTAATAACAAGAATACCAATCAAAGTATTGTAAGAGAGATACGAGCGAATCTTCTCCGGGAATACAAAAGACATAATCCCTGTAACGACTCCCGTCCATACAAGGAACTTCTTCCATGAGTGGCAATACTGATAAACCACCATCAAAGCTAGCGCTATCATGGTGAAATCATACTGAAAAGGGCAAGGGGAAAAGGGTGACAAGCGAATGTCGTAACTCCAAAGGATCGCGTTGAAACCGATAATATCCATAACCACTCTACTTACTGCTATGAACGACCCGAATAAGAGTATTTGGGATAACCGCCGTTTGTCTACTATTACCCACCAGATAGCATAGAAAATAGCAACGAGGGCAAACATACTCCACCATTGGATAGAAAAAAGTGTCTGTGTTTTCCATTGGGTATAATTTAAATTCCACAGTTCAAGTCTAAGCTGATGAATCATATCTGATGTAGTCATAGTAGCCTCCTTAAGTTGTAATAAGACCAGGTCTTTGAAATAGATTGAACTATTCATGACTCCCCAGATTTAATTTTCTAACACCCAGTGCGTGATTGACCCAAAGTAAGTCATTTAACCATCTCCACCTGAGTTTCTTTACACTCAATGATTAATATAACTTTCCGTTGCCTTTTTCTGCCTATTATCGTCTTTCTTAGTTATTATTAACTTAATCATTAGTCCTATACTAAAACCAACAGCCAAACCGATTACTCCCCATAAAACTGGCCCCCATATTAATATTAGTAAAAAGCCGTAAATGCTTCCTTCACTAAGGGACCTTTCACTTAATCATAAGAAGTTATCAAGTCTATAGAAAAGGACGAACATTAATGTGCTCCCCCTTTTCTTAGTCGGATTCACTGTTTATATGTGGTCACTGGATTTGATGGTTAATATTCAAAAGATTAAACGCTTAATATGACAGTATGTTAGATGGAAAACTTGCGCAAACTATAAATACCTAAACTTGGTAACGGAGGCATAAAATGACCGGAGAAACAATCGGTTTACTATTAGTCATTAATTCAGGTATACTGTCTCTTGTTGGTCTCATCTCTATCTTCATTTCGATGAACAGCGCACACAACGTTCAACGCAGTCGGGAAATTCTATGGAGCATTTTCACTTTACCCTATAAAAAAAACTTATTACTTGATAAAGGGTCCATTGGGCAAGAGGTCTTTCAAAAATACATTTTATATGAACAAATCATAAACGAGAAAAACAAATTCCAAATAAGCATTATAACCTTTTCTCAAATTGTATTAGCCTTTTCTATCCTTATCTGGACTACTATTGTACTTAATCTTCTGGTGAATAACTATTCTCCAGTCGACATAGCAGCCTTACTCTTCGGTTTATTTCTCGCTATTGGTTTTATTTTGTACTTCATGCTCAAAATTCTAGGCGACCTTAAAAGCATTAGTAAAGTTGGTCAACTGCCCACTGTTGACGAACTACTTGATGCTAACCTATTAACGATTAATTCAAATGTAATTACTCTTGCGGCTGTTTCTTCACGCTTGAAACTTATAAATTCAGACATATATCTTGGTTTTCCAATTCTATTTAAAAACCTAATGGTTCAGATCTCGGTGCGAAACCCTAAAGAAACAGAGGCTATTTCAACTCTTGTTGACCGTAGTTCTGACCTGGCAGAACGTCTTAAAAGCTTTAAGAAGCTTGACCCTCAAGAGTTTAAACTTCTGGATGATGACTATTGTTATTATGCAATTTCTAAACTCCAGACTGTTGGAGAAAAACAGAATAGTTTTTTTGCTACAGTTGAGTTTATAAGCAAACAAGGATTTGTGGCTAGTGAGTTTTATTGTGAAGGCTTTATTAAAAGTAATGATACCAAACTGATAATTTATCCCTATTCTTTTGTGGAACGATTCATTAATCGAAAAAGCGAGTTAGATCCTTTGAGTAAATATATGATAAGAAATAGCGTAAGTCCTTCAAATTTTGAAACAGAATGGTTCAACATTGGCAAGAGCTTTTTGACTTTTTTTGAAAAGGAATGAAAAGGTAGTATACTCGTACGATGTTTAAAACGAAAAGAGCCGCCTGTTTTGGGCGACTCTTTTATGCATCATGCTACTTATTTTACATTTGGTATTTTTATACAAAGCTTGGTCATTAGAGCTTCTAACTCGTCCCGTTGCTCATGGGCCAAGGCTCAATCTTCTTTGATTAATCTAAGCTCTTCTATTACAGTATCGTGAGTCTCATTAACCACAAGGTTCTGTTTCTCTTCTGCCCTACGAGTTATATAACCAATAACCGGAAGTACTGCCCCTTATATTTTGTACTACAAGTGAATTTGATACTAATACCATCTTCGGTAGGGATAAGGATAGGAATACAAGGTTGGGTAATATCGTGGTCTCGCTATAGTCGTCCCTAAACCAAAACCCAGAGCAAGTGGAAGAAATCCAAAACCAAACATAAGATCAACTCCTTCTACCCTTCGTATATAATGAAGAATCTATTTTTAGAAGATTACGCCTAAAGCGATAAGAATAAGAATAGCTATTGCAATAATTCCAACGCCTACACCCGCACCGATTCCAGCACCTACGCCATAAGGGGCGACTGGGGCGACTGGTTGAGGGCAACATGCTCCGTGCATTCCACCATAATTCATTCCGTACATAAGAAGTTCCACCTTTCTAATTTAGAATACGATTCCCATAGCGATCAGGAGAAGAATTATAACTACAACTGCTGCGATTCCTGCACCGAAGCCTTTTCTTTCTCCACAACCGCAAGCAGCTCCATCAATACCACCATTAACACCAAATGCCATTTGTTTTTCCCCCTTTACTGTAATACCTAATAATATGCAATGCTTAGGGATTGTGGAACAATATGGTAATATAAGAGGATTTGGTTGCAAATAAAATAGTCCTCAACTTTCGCACTTTATTCGTAGCCCAATCTTCACAATTTTGGAGAACTGTCCTTTTTAAAAGCAATAATCCTCTAAGCTTGTTGCCTAGAGGATTTCAAGTGTACTAATAATTGGGTTTCACAAGTGATATACACACTCACCCTTTACTTGTTGTTTCTTCATCCCGACCATAATCTGACCGACCGTCCTGATCCGCTTGGTGGCTATAGGGTAGATCTTCGCGTTTAGGGAATGGTTTCTTACTTGGTTTGGGCTGATCCATATTATTTCCTCCAATCGCTAGAATAGGTATAACATGCCCTGTATATGGGATATTCATTCTTGAATGCGTCTTAAATAAACCCAGGATTATGCTCATTTAGCAATTAGTCCTAATCCTTTAATTGACAGCGCTGACAGGAGGTAGCTGACCCTTCCTCAATAGGGCATTCCACTTCCCTACTACAGCAAGGTTCTGCGTGAATCAGGACATGGGTTCCATACAATTTCTCGCTGATTTCTGCCTCAATTATGTCACACAGTTCATGAGCATCAACGACAGGCGTGTACTTTGCAACGACCAGATGTAAATCAATATGTCTTTCTGCTCCAGCCTTCCGAGTTCGAAGTTTATGGAATTCCACGAATTTATCGGCATGGAGTAGGAGTACTTCGGCAATGATTTCACGTTCCTCATCAGGTAAGCTAACATCAACCAGTGGTGCAAACGCTTGCTTTGTCAAATCGAAGGATGCGTTAATGATCATTAACGCGACACCGAGCGCGATGATCGGATCTACAATAGTCCAACCCGTCATTAGGATCAAGATAAGACCCATAAAAACGCCCACCGAAGTATAAACATCTGTCCGTAAATGCAACGCATCTGCTTCGAGTGCTATAGAATCGGTCCGTTTCGCGACCCTCATGAGTCGGGTCGAAACTATCAAGTTTATGATTGCAGAAGACCCCATGATGGCCACGCCTAATCCCAGATTTCCAACATGTCCTTCTACGCCGTCCATAATCTTATGGATCTTCTGAATTGCTTCCACAATAATCATCATCGCTGCGACGAATATCAAAGCGGCTTCGATTGTGCCAGAAACATTTTCGATTTTTCCGTGTCCATAAGCATGGCGTGAATCTGCAGATTTCCCCGACTCCCTCACCGCAAAAAGCGCGATAAAGGCCGCCACAAGGTCGATTCCAGAATGTATCCCCTCTGACAAGATACTAACCGAACCACTGATTAAGCCAATTACGACTTTAGCGACTGTTAAAAAGGAATTTGACGCCACGGATAACGCAGCCACCTGAGTTTTCTCATTCACTATTTATAATCCGCCTCACTTCATATAGACAATTCTGGTAAAATTCAAAGAGCAGACTCCTCGTTAAAAGGAAGTCCTTCAAACGTCTCGTTGAAATCATGTTCTACTTCAAAAATACTTGTATACCTTTGATCGACGCCCATCAGCCTTTTTAAAAGTAACAGTTCCTTTGGAGGCAATGGCAGTTCGTCATACCAGGGGCGCTTTTTGAAACCTTTGAATTCAAAAGAAGAGTAATACAGGTGCAAAAGGAAGTCGCCCAAAAATGCGAAGTCCATATCTGCCCTGTATTTCTCGTTATTAATCCAACGTGCAAGCCCAAAATCAACAAGGTTAACCTTTTGACCATCATACAAGGTATTTGGCGCCCTTATATCTCTATGGACTATGCCGTTTGAATTCAAGTACTTTATTATTTTGACAAGCTGGCTTCCTACTTGGTATATCTCTTCTCTTTGAAACACATGCTTGTCAAGATAAATTAGGTCTTCGAACGTTCTACCTGCCTTGAATTCAAGGACATAGCCATAGAAGTCCTTACGCTCAATCTTTTCGATAAACTGGGGAATGCTGTCATGCTGTAAGCTCATTAATATTTCTACCTCATACTGAGCCTTTGCACCGGATTTCTTCAGCATTCCCCTTTTTAGTTGCTTGATTATATACAATTTTTGACCACGAGAAACCTGATAGCAGATACCGAATCGGCCTTCTCCGATGGTTCCCTCTATTAAATATTCATTGATATACTCCGATGGTTTATATATTTTGTCCCTTCTGAATAGGCTCAAGACCACGAACTTCTACGTTGACGGCGGTTTGAATGACGCGATCCGTTATGGTTTGAATCGGACCGTGAATTGCTCTTTGAACCTGTCAAGGCATTAAAGAGTTTGCCAAGTATTCCTCCCGAATGAGGTTTTTTATAATGTTCACTGCCATGATTCTGATCCGGGTAATGTCCTTTATTTTTTGATCTTGAAAAAGAGCTCATAGTAAATCCTCCTTTAATTCAACTTATTTAAGCGCAGCAAAAAACACTCTGTGATTTTTCTTTCATTACGCACAATGGAATGGCTAATTCACACTCCCATTAATGGTAAGAAATTAGAGTGATTCATACTGTGCTTGTATTTACTCCCATGGAAGTAGAAAAAGAGGAAGGGAAATAAGTGGAGAATAGACACTTTAGAAAAGCGCAAAAATCGCATATTGAATAAAGCTAAGCGAATAGTTGCTAAAGCAACCCTATTCGATCGTATTTGTGGCAACTTAAATAGCTTGTTAATAAATGACTTACATTTCTTGAGTAATTTTCTCAGATTTATGACTGGCTTTTTATTATTTATAATATGTTTAAACGAACTTTCATAATTATGGTGGTCCACAGAGCTCTCAACTAAACTATGAGGCATATACACAGACATCAAGGAAAATAGCAAGACGAATACGATGCAAAACAATCTATTTTTATGTAGGATGTTCAAACGCAGTGAATTCATAAATGCCACCTCCAATTTAACAAAAATACCTGTGGGGCTATAATTTGATTAGAATTATAGTCCCACAGGTATTTTTATCCTGCTGCCAGCTCTTGCGCCAGCCCAGCCTCATACACTTTATGAAAGTGTATTGCCTGCTCTATTACTGAAAAAAGAAATTTAAACTATTTCTATATACTCTATGTTAAGACAATAAATTTGTCAATAGCTTTTCTAATTAGTAGCAATTCCTAACCTTTCACGTATTCTATTTCAAGGTCACTCCTTAAAGTTAGCTACGGCTAACCCATTACGAAGATTATAGGTAGATCAAATAAATCACATTCCTTTACCGTCAATCTCATTCTATAGACAGCTTTTCCACATTTCTGGAATCCATGAAATCGTGAAAGTCTTGTTGCCAGGCTGGATTGCATTTAATGAACTCCACTAAATTTTTAATGGCATCAATTGTTGTCGCTGAAAGGTAATGTTCCATGGCTTCTGCCTCAACAGCAAAGTTACATTTGCTACATATTAGGGCAAGAAATTCCTGCAACAATTGGTTCCTTGTGACTAAGTAATACCCAAATTCTTTTCCTTGATCAGTAAGCTTGATCTCGCCATATCGTTCGTACTTTATGTAACTCTCATCTCTCAATTTATAGAGGGCTTTAGTGACAGATGGCAACGCAACTTTAAGTCTATTACTAATGTCCGTTACTCGGACGGTCTTTAGAGATAAGGAAAATCGATATATCTCCTCTAAATAATCCTCCAAGCTGGGTGTTAACATGTACGACACTCCCCTTGCTTCACCTTAGTTACCCTATGCCCATTTGAGCAATTCCATCGTTGGAAGCCTTCAGTGCTAAAATCCCTCTCATCTATAAGTATGCTGATTTTGTTATATCAGTCTATTCTTTCAACCTGCTCTATGACTTTATCTAACGAGAGTAACCTGGGGGGCATAAAAATGAGTGAAGGTTTAAATTTATCCCGGACACCGCTAGCAATACCAATGCCTTTGATAAAAGACACATGGCATGTAAAAGCAAGAAGTATGCTCACTTTTTTAGGGCCTGCGTTTATAGTCAGCGTTGCCTACATCGATCCAGGCAACTTCGCCACAAATATTAGAGGAGGCTCAGTCTTTAATTACACGCTACTTTGGGTCGTTCTTTGGAGTAACCTAATGGCGATTTTCCTACAAAGCATGTCTGCTAAATTAGGAATCGCTACGGGTCATAATTTACCGGAAATGTGTTCGAAAGTATTCTCCCGCAAAACGAATTGGTTTTTCTGGGTTGAGGCGGAACTCGCTGCTATGACCACAGATTTGGCGGAGTTTCTTGGCGGAACCTTAGGCTTGCATTTGTTATTTGGAATTCCCATGATTTATTCGGGTCTCATCATAGGCGCACTAACTTTCTTAATCGTGTACATGGAGAAATATGGGCAGAGGGTCGTTGAGTTGATTATTGGTACATTAGTGGCAGTCATAACCATTGCTTACACGATTGAATTATTTTTAGCTAAGCCGGACTGGGCACAGGTGGGTATCCACACGCTAATTCCGTCACTGCCCAATGGGCAAGCTGTTTTAATAGCCGTTGGAATGCTCGGGGCAACGGTCATGCCTCACGTAATTTATCTTCATTCGCAACTCGTTCAATGCAGAAATCATGAGGATCATACTGACGAACAAAAGCGAAAGCATTTACGTATGGCCCGAATTGATATTACCGTTGCCATGAATATAGCGTTTCTAGTCAATGCCGCTATGGTTATTGTCGCTGCGGCAATATTTTTTAAAAACGGTATGGTTGTGGATACGATTGAACAAGCACAAAAATCATTAGAACCGCTTCTTGGAACACTCTCCAGCGGAGCTTTTGGAATTGCCTTGTTGGCATCGGGTTTATCGTCGTCTGCAGTGGGTACTATGGCTGGTCAAACCATTATGAAAGGATTCATTGGCTTGAGTATCCCTATCAATATCCGAAGATTAGTGACGATGGCCCCGGCTTTGATTATTATAGCGTTGGGCGTTAACCCCATGTATGCTTTAATCATGAGCCAAGTTGTCTTAAGCTTCGCCCTTCCATTTGCCATTGTGCCAATGCTTATGATCACCAGTCGCAAAGACTTAATGGGTAGCTTCGTTAACAGACGTTCAACTAAAATAGCGGGTTGGATTATTACAAGTCTAATTCTTAGTTTAAATGCCGTGCTGGTTTACCTGACTTTTGCCGGGTAACTCAAATATACTCAGCTCAATTTGTGCAGATAATCTCATCGAACGTAGAACCTTCCACCCCTACCACACAAGCCAAGACTCTTAATTATAATATAATTCGAGATTGTAGACGAAGAAAATTTTAACTTATGAGAATCATAGGTATTGAGTAGCCTCATATGAAAAAACGCGACTTGATAAATTCAAGACGCGTTTTTTTTGTTGATTATAAAGTGTCATTTGATTGTTAGCCAAGCCAAAATTTGCACTAAGTGTGCATTAAATCATTTTGCTCAAGATGAGCGTTGCTTGCTGAATTATACTTGAAACCCACCCTGCAAACATGGTTAAAATATTATACAGAAAGCCTATAATCCTAGAACTTGTAAAATTTTCCGATGGAGTAAGCGCAAGGTTTGCCTCAGAGGGTTTTGTAACATCGGGAGCCGTGACTGATTTTTCTACAGGGCGAATAAGCTGAGCTTTGTTCCATGAGAACCCCATTTTATTCATAAACTCACTGCCTTTGTTAAAGTACATATACCTGTCGGGATTGTTCCAATCGTTGGTAACATCAACGTGATACCACTGATTGTTAATTTGAACTAAGTTCCAGACATGATTCTCCTGTTCATTATTGGGTATTTTAGAAGCGTTTTGAGAAAGATGCCCCGCAATAATGTAACTCTTAACTCCCGCTTGACTTAACATCTTTTCCATAAGCATAGCGTATCCAGTACATACGGTTTTCCCCGTGGTCAACCCTGTATATGCCGTTCTCTGCTTTAAGGTAAGGTCATACGAAATATGCTTGATTAACCAATCGTGGATGGCAGTCTCTTTCGCAACATCGCTCATATTTGCGGTAATTAACGTGGGAACAAGCGCCTTAACTCTTGCGTCAATATAGGCTTCTTGTGCTTTTGTAGTTAGATAACTCACCGTAAAATCGAGCGTTGCTTTGCTTGTTGTTCCTGAGACTTTATATTCCCAACTAGTCAAAGAAGTGTGAAGGTAATCATCTGTTTGACTTGCTTGTTCGAATACCGTCTTGAGGTTATCGGCCATTTGATTTGTATCCCCTGTATAATCAAGGGTAAAGTTGGTTTCGCGGTTCGTTAAGTCGACTTGTATAATTTTTTGAAGGTCTCCTAAATTTGTTGCGGCTTGCTCTTTGGCAACTGCAATAGCAGGCGTCATTAGAATCGATACGGCTAGCAATACAACGATAACCCAATGCCGTTGATCGTTAAATTTTGATAGTTTCAAGCTTAAAAGCTCTCCTTTTATCTTCAATTTATGAATTATAGGCTCTAAGCCTTTGATTGATTTTAACACGTCTTAGGTAAGAGTAGAGATTTTAGTCTATTGTTAATTAAGCCCATTTGTAGAACTGCTGATATAAATGATCACCCCGTATCACTCCTACTTGAGTAATACGGGGTGATGCTCATTATTCATAGCACTTAATACAAAGCACATATCTTCATTTGGAAGCCATTCTAATCTAACTTTAATAATTTAAGTTTTTCCTGTGTTTCTTTCCTTAACCTAACTGTTTTTTCTAGTTTTTTCCCAGCTCTTTTTACCTGCTCTAAAGCATAACGATTTTGAAGTGCATCTCCCTTTTTAAACAGTTCTAGAATTTTAACAGTCTCTACGATTCTATATCCTAAACCTTCAAGCGGTTTACTCATCGCTTCAGCCGTAAATCCCATATCTTTTTCATCATTTTGTTCACAGATAGAGATAACTACAGCATATTTGCCCCCTAATACTTCATTGATACTTGACCAAACTGAGCGGTCATCTTCTGCAAACACTTGAAAACAATACAATCTTTCAATGAAAGCCTTCATATCTGCGGTTATATTGTAGAAATACGTTGGAGATCCCAAAACAATCGCATCCGAGTTGATAATAAGTGGATATATTTTCTGCATATCATCCATTATTACGCATTTGTAGGTGTCTTTACAGCCCTCACATCCAGTACACCCTCTAATATTATAATCCCCAAGAAAGATCAGCTCGGTTTCAACTTCTTTGGATTCAATGGTATTTAGGGCCTGCTGCACCAAATATGCTGTATTGCCATTTTTCCGCCGACTCCCTACGACACCCAATACCTTCATCATACTACCTCCATATGTAGAATTTATCATCACTGCTTGGGGAAATGAACTAAGCGCAAATTAACTCGCTCCGTATTCCCGACTCATTTTCTGGTAGGCATATGATATAAACAGCGCTATTCCACCTATACCGAAAAACGATATGATTCTTCCAAGTGTTTCTAGACCTGATAGGTCGACTAGAAACAGCTTTATACATACCAGGAATGCCAGACCTAGACCGGTTCTTCTTACCAAGACATACTTGTTTTTAAATCCATACTTTACAAATAGTAAGGCGTAGGCCATATACATTATATTGACTAAGTACCCGATGAAGCTGACCCACGAGAACTGACTAGTCATAAATGTGTAACTGATGATTAGTAAGTATACACCAAGTACGACTGGATACCACTCCAAGCCTCGCCCCTTCAGAGCGATAATTTTCAGCACTGTACTTTTGGCTTTTAAGATCGCAAGCGAGTTTAAAAGCATCAGTATCGCTAATGAAATCAACTCTACTGGTAAGTTTAAGTGATCTGGTGAGAGAACAGGATACGCTCCGTTGATCGAAAGCATCAATAACGAGAATGCGACGAATAAACCCAACGTTGCTATTCTAACCACCTTATCTTGGAGCCAGTCTATTTTACCTAGCGTGTATGTAAAGACGAATAATACAATCGCTACAATGGCAATTGATATGAAATCGGAAGTATACGAAAGATTATTCATATATTTAACTGAGCTGTCGTAATTAAGGGTGCTGATCTGATGTACCTCTAGCAGCGGTTCTAAGTATGTAACGAATAGTTGATGCGACTCTCTTTGGAGGTATATGAAAATATTAAGCAGTGCTAGGTACTTGAATATCGTGAGAGTCTGCCCTCGCCAAGTTAGAATGTCTTGCTCATATTGTCCACTGGAGAAATAGCGATACAACAAGTAGGCGGCACTCGCGATCATTACAAAGTATTTCAAATGATAATATTCAACATATATTACACGAGCTGAGAAGAAGCTAAGGCAAGCTATAAAGAAAGCGATCCATCCCATGTATTCGAGGAGTCTGCTTTTTACTCTAAAGGACATTGTAATTACGATTAGACCCTCTACGATCCAACCGAGGCTGAGCCACACATAGCCAAACTGAAATGGAATTATTAGGAATGAGAAGATAATTGCTGCGACATGGAATAACCAAACTGTGTCTTTACTGTCTTCACTGTCTTCTGTCGAAGCCTGCACTATTTTGGCTAAAGCAAAGTATATTATACAAAATGCGACTGATAGAATTCCTTTATAATCAGTCAGAAACCTGTCACCCTGAAATAGGAAGTAAGTTACAACGGAGGTTATAAACGTATTGGCCCCAAGTACTAGTATGTCACCCGGGAGAAGCTTTCCTATCTTCTCTTTGATCGGGTTTAGCAGGAACATGACTGTAAACAAGGTAAACATAGAGAAACTGTAGAGTATATTTATATAAACATCGTTACTTATATTGAGTGTTGCAAGGAAGAATAACATGCCGGATACAAAGCTGAAGTATTTTACACTGTTCCATTTTTTGAAGGTGGAGGTGACCATGATGGTTGAGTTTAGCATGAGTACATAGGCTATTAGTATTAGTGAGGAACTATTTCCTATATCTGGCGAAGTGAAATGATACAATAATACTGGCAAGTATCCGCCAACCAAAGAGAATATACTGATCGTCCTAGATTCATATCTTTTTACCAGCAGAACGGAGGCCATCGCTACGACGAACGATAAACCTAGTGCTACCTGTGACGACATGATGCCAAGGACAAAATAGCTTATTAGTATGGAGCTGTAGAGACCACCTATACCGATCGATATAATGCCTTTGGCAAACTGTTCTCTAGCATGCCTCATTAGCACCTCACCAGCCGCTAGAAATACTAAACTTATGACAAAGATTGATACGCCTTTCGCGTATGCTCCTAGCCAGTTGCTATATGAGTATTTAGCAAGAGTACCTATTCCGAGTAGAATTAAGAATGCTCCTAGCCAGTTCAGCCAATTCAAGCCTACTCTTAGCTCGAAGTTGTTACTTTTTGCACGCTTCTTTAGAATATCCTCGCTTACCTCTAGAGATCCTAATTCATCATACCTAGACTGCATTCCATCTTTTATAGCGTCCAATTTAGTCTCAAGCTCAATGGAGTGATGATTGACTGCCTCCTGCACTTTCGTTTTCATTCCTATAAGTTCAGCTAGTAGTGAACGTCTCTCGGCATCGACTACACCGTCAAGGTCCTTTATAAGGGAGTCTATACTGTGAGTTGCTTTACTCTCTAACGAGGTTAGCGAGTTCTTCCCTTTTTCCTCTACGTCATCGAAATAGCTAACAATTTTACTCTTAGAAAGCTTAAGTATTTGAAGCCTCTCGTCGATAATTTGCTCGGATAGAGTTGTCTTTAGCTTTAGATTTTCTTCCAATAGTGCGTTAACACTACCCTTCAAGCCTGCCGACAATCGCTCGCTCTCTTCAAGGCTGTTTTTAAGGGCACTGTTTTGCAGTACAATGTCGTCTCTTTGAAAACTGTTTATTACCTTAGTAAACTCCCCTGAGAATTCTTCGTACGACTCAAGTAACCTCTCTATATCTTCTTGAGTGCCCAACGGCTTACCGCCTTCCTCTGCTTTATTTACCATACCATGCCAACCTACCTACTTCTTCTTCCTATCTTAAGTAGGTTATATGTTGGTAATATTAACTAACTCAAATATCATCATGACATCTTGGATTTCATGGGTAACACGCTTCGTTTAACTGTCTGTGTTATAGATTCACCAGGAATACTTATTTACCTTTATTTTACTCTTTTGGGTCCATATTCGATGTCAAGATCACCCTTCCTCCAATTGCAGTACCGATACCGCCTCCACCCATGAAAAAGAAGTCTACCATCTCCCGCCAATCATTGACATAATTCCGAAGGTTCCAGTAAAAATAAAGCTGCATTCAATTTATAGGGTCCTTGACAATAATAAACTTCTGAACATATACTGTTCATATACCCATAGGGGGTATATCGCTAACAATTAATTATAAAGAAGGTGAATTTATGAAAATTACAGTTGATAAAAATAGATGCCCTCAAAACCATCCTTGTCCTTCCATTGAGGTATGCAAAGTAGGTGCCATTATACAAAATGGATTCGATGCTCCAATCATCGACTATGAAAAATGCGTTGAATGTAAGGCATGTGTGAAATATTGCCCGATGGGAGCAATACAGGCGAAATAATTATTCCATAACGATCAATGACCCCCTGCCTAATTCTCAAAAAGCAGGGGGTTATTGATTATTCTATAAACTATTAGATTAATGGCGCGGTTTATTAATTCTAATGGAGCGGGTGGAAAGAATTGAACTCTCGTAACTAGCTTGGAAAGCTAGCGCTCTACCATTAAGCTACACCCGCATTTTTTTGGTAGCAGAAGGAGGATTCTTACCCTCTATATCGTACGTCTATATAACATTCGACAGCAACGAATGTTTTCCCTTTATACTTTTGGGTCCGATGACTGAACCATTACGTACAGTAGTACTCCCATTGTCCGATTGGAGAAGGTTATTCTTCGGCAATGTCGAAAATAATGGATAGGACATAGGATAGGGCGGTGGGATACGTGGGATTATGGGTAATTTTTATGACCAGTTTAGTGATGGGCTTTTCAGGAGCTATTATGCCAGGTCCTTTGCTTACGGTCACAATTAACGAGAGTCTTCGTCGCGGTGCTAGGGTGGGACCACAAATTGTTTCGGGCCATGCGCTCTTAGAGCTTGCCCTAGTAATTGCAATTTTCTTTGGTCTGGGAGCCTATATTACTTTGCCTTCTGTGAAAGGAACGATTGGAATTGTCGGGGGTTTATTCCTCTTTTGGATGGCATATGGGATCTTGAAGGAGTCTTTTCACGCGACTGCCCTTGAACTTTCAGGCGAGATAACGGAAAAAGGTCTCCGACCCTGGGTGGCAGGGATTACAGTGACTGCGTCAAATCCTTATTGGTTTTTATGGTGGGCAACTGCTGGGGCTGGTGCTTTGATGGTTGCAGCTGGTCAGGGTGTCCTAGGAGCCATAAGCTTTTATATGGGGCATGTTTTATCCGATTATATTTGGTATATACTCGTCGCTTTTGCAGTTGCTAGAGGAAAAAGGCTCTTTACTCCGATGATTTATCGCATTGTTTTAGGCGTGTGTGGCTTGTTTTTAGTGGGGCTTGCAAGTTACTTTGTCTATTCAGGGACGGGCTTCTTATTGTTGTTTAAATCTTAAGTTAAAGCTATTTTCAGATATTCCATGCTTCTCAAGACTATTCGTGCCTTAATAAAGCACTTTAATTTGACATCGAATTTCTATAAGAGTAGTATTTTATTAAAAGAACGAAAGAGGCAATTTATCGTGGAACAGAACATACCAACAAGACAACAAGCCTATGATCTTTTGTCCAAGTATAATAAAAATGACAGCTTGATTATGCACGCACTCGCTGTTGAAGCTGTTATGCTTCATTTCGCCGATATTCTTGGAGAACTTGAAAAGGAAAAGTGGGGCATTATCGGACTATTACACGACATCGATTACGAAATATATCCTGAACAGCACTGCTTAAAAGCCAGGGAAATACTAATGGAACACAACTGGCCTGAGGACTATATCCATGCTGTCGAAAGCCATGGCTGGGGGATATGCTGCAATGTTGAGCCGATTCATAGGATGGAGAAAATTTTATTCACCATTGATGAATTAACGGGTTTAATCGCGGCGACTGCTATCGTACGACCAAGCAAGAGTATTCTTGACCTTGAACCCAAATCAGTCAAAAAAAAATGGAAGCAGAAAAGCTTTGCTGCAGGTGTAAACCGCAATGTCATTGAGCAAGGTACACAAATGCTGGAGCTGGAACTTGACTATGTCATCATAGAAACAATCAAAGGTATGCAAAATGCAGCTGAAAGTATTGGCTTAAAAGGAAACTTTAATGTCAACTAAAGTGCGCCACATAACAAAGAAAACCTCCAAGGCATAAGCCCAGGAGGTTTTCTTCAATAAACGACCTACCAGTCGTTACGTGGTTTGGGTACAAAACACTCGCGACAATACACAGGTTTGTCACCCGACGGTTGGAAAGGAACCGTCGTTTCTTTTCCACAAGTTGCGCAAATAGCTGGGAACATTTGGCGTTCTTGACGGACAAAGCCACCGCCGCGTTGATTTCCGTTTTGAGCTTTTCTAGCTGCACGGCACTCAGGGCAACGTCCAGGTTCATTCGTGAACCCTTTTTGAGCAAAAAACTCTTGTTCTGAGACTGTAAACTCGAAATCCTTTCCACATTCTTTGCAATTTAGAACTTTTTCATTAAACACTATAAAAAACCTCCACACTGTATATTACCCGTGCACCATAGCAAGTTCACCACTTCCTCCTGGAGCCCTAGGCAATAGAGAAGGTAAGCTTAAATTCAACTAGTTTTTACGAGCATAGATAAAGTATAACTGGAAAATGGGAACATATCAAATTTGACATTAGAGTTAAACCTATTTCAAGGTGGTTCATGACCACAAATTTTATAGGTATGTGCATGCGTTAACAAATAATTCTTCAAGATGTATATTTCAATTGTCTAGAGAGTATCTTAAAAAAGCGTTGTAATGAAGGAGATGTATTTATGGAAGAGCCAAAGGTAGCTCAGAAATCCCCATATGCCGTAGATGTCGAAGAAGGTAAAACTTATCACTGGTGTTCCTGTGGTCGCAGTACTAATCAGCCATTCTGTGATGGATCACATATAGGAACGTCTTTTACACCAGTCGCCCATACTGCAGAGAAGAGTGGAACCGTGTATTTCTGCGGATGCAAACATACTAAAACTCCTCCTTTCTGTGATGGTTCACACAATAATCTCTAATTCTAGGTACAATCTGAGTTTATGACAAAATGGATAGCTACGGCTATCCATTTTGTCATAGGCCTATCTTTTTTAGATAATCTATTATTGCTCGCCCTCCCACATTTTGTCGGACATCTTCTTCATTTCTTTCTTGATTCGCTCAGTTTCTTGTGCGTCAAAGACATAGATCCCATCGGACCCTCGAATGGTATCACCTTCTTTCAGTCCAGAGGGAAGGTCTCTCTTGTGGATTTCCACCATTCTTCTACCCGTGAATTCTACGACAGCATAGTCCCCTTCGAATCGGTCGATCATTCCCTTCATCAATTTATGTCCCCCCTTTACTGCGGCGGATTACAATTACTATTATTTTTAGAAAAGTGGTTGTAGAACACGGCTTCTGTTCACTTTAGTTTACCATCTTGATCAAGTTTTTATTTCATTTAACAATTCCCAGATTAACCCCAATCGGCAACAGTGAATAAAAAGCTAAAATCCTCTAGAGTAGACTCGACATCATGGGGTACTCTTCATCGTCAACGGTCCCTCCGGACCGGAATTGTACGCCACTATTTAGAAAAGACGAACGGAAAACGGCATCCATTCCAAATCGTTCTCGAAGCAAATCAGTGGTTCGATCCACAGCTCTCTGTTTTTCATAATCCTTCTCGAAAAGAGAAAGTTGTAAAAAATCATTATTGCATAACTCAGAAACACGCACGCCCAGATGCCGCACTGGCTCTCCCTTCCATAGTGCGTCAAACAGTTCGGCGGCAATTTCATGAATTGCATTGGTGCAATCAATGGCTGAAGCAATCTTTCTTTGGTGAGAGCAAGAATAGAATTCGTTCGTTCTCAGGGAAACCGACACTAAACGAGCGCAGTAGCCTGTTTGACGCAGCCTCGAAGCCACCGTTTCAGTCAGAGATAGCAAGACTAAATGAGCCGTTGTCGCATCTTCCACATCAAACGGGATGGTGGTTGAGTTGCCGATCCCTTTAATCATGGGTCGGTGATTTTCTCTAACGAGCGAATAATCATTCCCGTTCGCATAGTTCCAGACTAAGACTCCGTGACTTTTCAAGAAGAGCTTAATTCTGTTCAGATCAGCCTTTGCTAAATCCCCAATGGTATAAATGGCTCTACTCCGTAACTTTTTCGCTGTTGCTCTCCCCACCATAAATAATTCTTCTATTGGGAGTGGCCACATTTTGTCGGATACCTCATGTGGGAAAATAGTATGGACTTTATCGGGTTTCTTGAGTTCACTCGCCATCTTGGCTAGTATTTTATTGGTGGAGATTCCCACATTCACGGTAAACCCAAGCTCCTCTTTGATACGGTCTTTGATTTTATAAGCCGTTCCAACGGGGTCAGCAAACATCTTTTCCATATTTGTAAAATCCATAAAATACTCATCAATAGAATACTGTTCAACTAGAGGTGAATACTCACGCAAAATATCACCAAATGCACGACTACATTGCATATATAGGCCGTAGTTTGGGGGCACTATGATCAGCTCTGGACACTTCGCTTTAGCAGAGTAGAGGGTCTCCCCTGTCTGTATGTCGTATTTTTTGGCGGGAATCGATTTCGTTAAAACAATTCCATGTCGCGTTTCAGGATCACCCCCCACGACAGAAGGGACCGTTCTTAAGTCGAGTGGATCGCCATGTTGGAGCTTATCAACCGCTGCCCAAGAGAGATAGGCCGAATTTACATCTATATGAAATATAATTCGATGTTCCATTTGTCTTCACCCTTTATAAAGAACTTATGTTCCAATTGTACCAAAACACAGGTTCCCAGACAAGGGAATTTATTCGCCAAATAATGACAAAAACTGCCCCTTCAAATTTAAGACGAGGGCTTAATCTTTTGCGTGGAAAGTTGAAGGTTGCGCACACTTATATTGTTCCTTGGAAAAACATGAATAATTTGCCTTTCTAATATAGATACTATGACTAAAATGTTGGACAGGCCACTGAAGAATAGTTTTCGGCAACGACAAAAAAGAAGGAAAGTGCATTGATGAAAGCAACAGGTATCGTAAGAAGAATTGATGATCTCGGTCGTGTCGTTATTCCAAAGGAAATTCGTCGGACTCTTCGTATTCGGGAAGGAGATCCCTTAGAGATTTATGTAGATCGAGGAGGGGAAGTCATCCTAAAAAAATATTCTCCTATCCGCGAATTAGGAGAATTTGCGAAAGAATATGCTGATTCGCTTTTTGAGGCAACTGGGCATATTACTTGTATTGCAGATCGTGATACGATTATCGCAGTATCGGGAGCATCGAAGAAGGAGTATCTTAATAAAGCACTAGGACCTGCTATAGAACGAGCCATGACAGAAAGGAAAACCACTCATATCGACATTGCAGGGGGGCATGACTTGTGTAAGAGCTGTCCTGAGAATGAGGACGATGACAAATGTAAGTATACCAGTGAAGTCATTGCCCCGATTATTTTGCAAGGGGATCCGATTGGTGCTGTGATGCTCATGTCCAAAGAGCCTAATATAAAGATGGGTCAGTTGGAGGTTAAATTAGTCGAGACTGCCGCCGGTTTTTTAGCAAAGCAGATGGAGCAATAACTTAAAACGGTACTCCAAGCCTTGAGGCGCTGGCGGAATGTTGAGGGCCGACGTCATCGAGGCTTTATTGACACTTCACACATCCTGTGTCGTCATATTTGTTGTGAGTTAACTTCGACCTTCTCAATTTCATGAGATCCAACGTTTTTCCATGAAGGATGCTCTTCCATCGTTCTTAAATCTCTGAACAGCATTATACTAAGGCCGGTTATGGCCATAAGAGTACCCCCTGTAATCATGACGGTCTGAGCAGCAATACCATGCTGCAAAATATATGAGGTTAAAGCATAGCTTTCAGGTCCCAATCCCATTGAAGTCAGGCTCAAAAGTGACATCACACGACCCAACATTTTCCGGTCAGAAACCGTTTAGATATAGATTATAATCGGGATATCAACCATCATCATCATCATGCCGACCACCAGCATTGCCGTTATACCAAATCCCAAATTATGCATAAAACCAGTCGCAGCAATGCCTGATCCCATGCCACCAAGCGCTGATAGAACCGTAACGCCCCAAAAACTTAAAAAATTAATATTCCTCAAAAGCTTGCGATCAATTTTTTGTTTCACAATTCTCTCCTAACACAAATAGCTCATCTAATTAAATCGATTCAATGCATGCTATCTCTGAATCTAACCTTTTAAAAAATTCCTCCATAAACTGGAGTCAATATCTATTTTTCCATTTTGTGTCACAGCGAAAGGTCAAGAATATTATGTAATATACTGGAAAAGGAGGAAATACAGATGTTATTATTTGGTGCTGGTACCGCTATCCTAGTTGTTGCTATTCTTATTCTTATTGCTATGGGCATTGTATTCTAATCGGAGTTCTTTTCACGAATACTAACACTCTCAGGATAATAGCATGAATGCGTTCCAATACGCCTAATCCATCCAAATGTGCATCACTACGTCAAGAATGATCAAATCTAGCTCCTGAGTTTGAATGAGTTGGCGTGGCTTCTAATCCGTTATGAACCACGCCAACTACGCTATATTACCTTTTACAAGAGTTATTTTATTTGAAACTTCGTCATCTAATTTTTATAACTTCTTATCGAAAATCTCAAGCATTGTATCAGATAAATCAAGGCCTGTAACGCTAAATCCAGCACTCGAGAACTTTAATGACACCCTTCCAGTTCCACATCCGAGTTCTAGTACGTTACCACCTGTTTTCATTAAATAGTCCATATAAAAAGAGATATCTTCTGTTAAGTTATCTCTATTATCATAATCGTATAACCACGCAGTATTTTGAAAGATATTTGCTTTTTTCATTAAAACTATCACCTTCTAATATTAAAGATCAACGTCACAAATTCAAACATTAGCACCTCTCCAAATTTGACCATTTCCCTACGTCATAACGGTTGTCAACGCCACCAGATGATCCCTTTACACATTCCACGTTTTTCCTACATATCCTCCCTAAAAATATAGAAATAATATTCCATGAAAAAATAAAATTGCCAGAGAGTTCAATTAAATAAACGCTCTGGCAATTCAATACCTTATAATAAATTTACTTAATTTATACCAGATTACTCACATATTGAACCTAATCATGCTGGTCTCGAGAAGTATATACCCCTTGTATCTTGTTAGCCAACATCCTCGCCACGAAACATTGTGACGGTGTGTCCATCTGAAATATGGTCCTCTGTCGGCACTGTCTCCGATCCATGTTCCACGTATTCGATCATGCCCCGAACCGTTTCAAACATAGATAACGTCGCCCGAATAGTAAGGTCCGTTGGGGTCTCCAATATTGGGATTTGGTTATTCTTTTTACCTTGTTCTCTCATGGCATTGACAAACTTCTCGGCCTGATCCTGGGCCCAAGCAGCCAGATTGAGTTCCGCTTTCATGAGGTTAGAAGTTTGATCGATTAATGTGTTGGTCATTGTCTAGACCTCCTTTAAATTCATGCTTACCTTTGTAACTAATATTACAAATTTATATGTTTACCTATGTAATATTAGTACATAGGTAAACTATGTCAGCTATGCTTCTTTGGTTCCAAAAAACGAAGTTCTCTAATATTTTTGAATTCATAAATAATTTTCCTAGGTTCGCATAAAATTAATGATGAAACTTATCATGTGGCCTGAACCTAACTCAATAAGAAAGAGAGTTAATAAATTTTTAAGGAGGTAGTATATTGACGGACAAAATCAGACAAACCTATTCATCAATAAGTTTAAAAGCAAGATTTAGTATAATTGTCTCTATTCTTGTGATAGTTTTGGCAAGTTCAATTATCCCAGCTTTTGCGGTGAATCCGGTGATTGTTATAACAAACTGGAGACAAAGTTGGCCAAACCCTGGTTTAAGTGTCGCCGATCCTAAAGTGAGTTGCTACGTAACCGACTCAGTTGATAACCTTAATCCAGCTTCTATCGTTGCAAAGATTGACGGACAAATTATACCGGCTACTTTGGAAACATATCCGATAGTTGGTCTCAGTAAGACTGGAACAATTAGATTCGCGGTAGCACCAATATTAGCTGATGGTATTCATAATGCCGAGGTCACCATTGTTGACAATAGTGGAAACTCACAGACCAATACCTGGGGCTTTACGGTCGCGGTTAAACCCCAATTTTCCGCGCTTACCCCGGCAAATGGCTCTGGCAATGGAAGTGCCCCTACGTTAAGCGCGATTATTACTGATAACGGCACGATTGATTGGAACAGTCTATATATCCGTGCACAAGGAATTAAATCTTCTAATTATGATACGATAACGCTGGCGGAACTTACGGTTGATAAATCTACAGGAACTATCGTCTACAATAAGTCTCCATATGCTACGAAAGGTGAAATTAAAGTATCTATTATTATAAAGGATATCAACGGAAATGAAGCGAGTACCTATTGGACTTTTTGGAGCGGGATAGGTAATCCCCAATTCGATAACGATACTATTTATTATTTGAGAGACTCTTCCGAGCGTTTCATCAATGGTCGTATAATTACTGACGGTATATTAAAGTTCCAGGGAACTGTCACTGATGCTGCTAAGATTACCAGTCTAACCGCAAAATTTGATGGGGCGCTGCTGTCCATGGAGCTTAGCCCGGGTAATACTGGGTACAAATATTCCGGTGTCATAAAGGACGGAAATCATACTCTGGTTCTAAACATGATCGATGAATTTGGTACCACTAAATCATTAACCAGGACTTTTATAGTATGCTCTCCCCCTGTTTTCTCCAATATCACGCCTGCTGTGAAGTATGGATTAACAGATTTGAGCCCGTTAATTTCTTTAAACATTTCGGACACTAACGGAACGATAGATCCTCAATCCGTGATACTGAGTGTTGACGGCGTTAAGGTCAGCCATAATTACGACACCACTGTCAACAAGGTAACCTACCAAAGCGGTCAGTTATCAGATGAAAGCTATCATACAATGACAGTCGAAGCGAAAGATAATTCCGGCAACAAAACCACAAAAACATGGAAATTCTTCCTCGATAGCCGAAACTTTCCTGACATGGCAGACTCTAATGTCAGCAACTGTATTAAATGCCATCCAAGCTTTACGACACTTGAATCCCATCCATTAACCTTTGATGGTGATTCACATAACGTCGATGCTTGCCAGACTTGCCATGCATACATTTCACAAGCTACTGGACCCGTGTGTACCGAGTGCCATGACCAACGACATGGTGATTCTACTGGAATATCTTATAACGCAACGAATTATAATTCAGACTTCCCGTTAAGAGTCAAAACAAACCGTGAAATGCTAGACTGTGTTATCTGTCACCAACCAGGATCAGGCGTAGTTACCCAAACAACACTTCCAAAAAGGCTCCTTAACAACCACGACATTCCTGAGCTCCATAAGTACACAGAGGAGGCCACTAGCTGTAACAGTTGTCATGCGAAATCACTGACCAAGGAACACGCAATACCCGGCAGGGTTGACAAAGACGGTAAGGCGATAACCTGTAACACCTGCCACAACAGTACTGACCCACTTGTTGTGAGCGCCATTGCAAGTAATAAGAAAAACTGTGACGCTTGCCATACAGTGACTGATCACGATAAAGTTCACGTCTGGAATGAGATGGGTACCAATTGTCAGACTTGTCACCAAAATACTTTGTCAAATGAGCACCTGACCCGAGTAGATAATAAGGGCATAAACTACGATTGTGACACCTGCCACAACAGTACTGACCCCCTTGTTGTAAGTGCCATTGCAAGTAATAAGAAAAACTGTGATGCCTGTCATACTCAGGCTGACCATGAAAAGGTTCATATCTGGAATGAATTTGATACAAAATGCCAGTCTTGTCACCAGAATTCTTTGTCAGCGGAGCACATGGGCCGAATAGATTCTTCCGGCAAGAACTACGCTTGTGGCACCTGCCATGATAGTAAGGATAAAGCAGTTGTGCGCACCATCGCTAGTAAAAGCCTTAGTTGTGCCGGTTGTCATAAAACAGGTCATAATATTACGCTGGCCGGCTTAGTTCCTACCGACATTCCACAGTATCCGGATTACAAGTGGTCTACGCCATTCGAGGCCAATATATTCGAAGGAGGCCCCGCACCGACCGGATACGAATCGGGACAGGTTTTAATATCGAACAGGCGTTCAGATGTTACTGTTGACCAGGTCTGGAATTATTATAACGTACAGGCCGATACTAAAATGGTAGCGAAAGGTTGGACAATAAAATCCAGTCCATTCGTGCAGGGAACAAGTATATTTACTGCCGAATATGAAAAGGGAGGCAGATCCGTTACAATTAAATGTTATAAATCGGCTTTGAGTGATGGTTTAGGGCCTTTGGGTTCTACCAGGATTGAAATATGGTTTATTATTTATAGGTGATATAGGGCAAACCCCTTCTTTCACAATACCCACTTTTTTCATCACTATTTGGGACCCAATGTTTTCTCTTTGGCTTTTATGAGTCACGGTTTTATTGATATATTAAGAAAATGGATAATTGGGAGCTAGTTAGGTTTTTGAGCAACAATAACAAATCTATGCTCTTTGCTGACAATAAATCCTTGTTGTTCAAGTATTGATTGTAATTGACATAATTGATTAAAACAGCTATTAACAGAGAAATTCGGAAATTCCCATTCAATAATTTTTGCGAAATAGACTAATGCTCCCACATCATAAAATTTTAATTCTGGAAAACATTCGTCTGATTTTAGTATAGTTAATCCTTTGTTTTCAATTAACCTAAGATTATTCTTTAAGGTATGTTGACTACTGGTAATTTCTTTAAAATCACTGATTAAAAATAATCTTGATAATTCTTTGTTGTTTAATCCGCCAACTTGCTGTGTAATAAACAAACCATTCGGCTTTAACAATCGGTAAATTTCGTTGATGTCAAAGGCCTCATGTCTGTTTATTATGATGTCAAACATCTCATTTTCAAATGGTAGGTAATGATCATTAATAACTTGTCGAACATCAATTCCAAGTGGTGTTAATGTTCTTCTGCACAGTTCAAAGTTTAGAGAATATGCTTCTGTCACAAAAGTATTACAATAAGGATGATTTAACGTCAATAAATACTCCCCACCGCCTGTTCCCATATCCAATAATATAGAATTGGTCTTTATATATTGTCGAACTATCTTGTCATAATTCCAGGGCAAAGGTTCATGGGATTTTCTTGTATCAATGTATGAGAAATCCCAACCTTGAAAACTCTTTTTTTCTTCTGACAACCAAAATTCCTTTAATTTCATATATGCCACAATCTTAACTCCTTTTAGGTATTGAACATTGAAGACTGGACAGAAGAATCGGTTTAAAATTTTGGGCTTATCCATTATAAATGCGCTGAATCTGGTGGTGCTAAGGATTTTTTATATCGACATATAAATTTATATTCTTATTTATAGAAGAAGAGCTTAAGACTGTTTTCAATGTATAGGGACTTCCTTCAAATTGGAAATCTTTAAAGTATAGTTTTAATTCCTGCTTACTTGGGCTTTGAGGAATTGGAAGCAGACTCGTTGAATCCGGGCTATAGCCTTTAGCAGAGCGATTTTCACCATTTACTAAATAGGTCTTACTTACATCTAATTTTAAAGCAGCATCAGCTGTATTTTGAATGCTTAAAGTTGCTATAACCTCATGATCAATCATCTCAAGGTCAGTTAATGAAACAGATAGTTTCGAATTTGAAATAGATGCAGCAGGATTTAAAACAAATGATTTAACATCGTTGTTATTGTTATTCTTAGCCTTTCCCTTACCTTTTCCATTGCTAGAGCCGGAATTTAATACAACAGGATTTTCGAGGTCTAAAGCCCCATGAACAATCGTGTCCTTTTCAACAACATCCTTGGTAGGTTGCACCGTCGGCGCAGTTTTATCAGCTATTTTATCAGCTGTTTTAGGCGCAGCCTTGCTCGTAAGAAAGGCATACAAAATCAAAGCAATGACACAAGCAAGTACCGCTATTATCATTAATTTAGTTCTCTTTTTAGGCAATTTAGCTGCCACAAAAGCTCTTTTTCGGGTAGCATCAGCAACAGAATTATGGGAATTCATAAACACTGTTTCTTCTCCACCAGCTATAATAGGCATCTTAGCCGCGGCGAAAGCTCTTTTTTGGGTAGCATCAGCAGCAGGCTCATGGGAATTCACAAATACTGTTTCATCCTCATCCGTTAAAATAGCATTAAGATCAAACAGCATCAGATTTACATTACTATAGCGACTTTCAGGCTCTATCGCTGAAGCCTTTTGAATAACTTTAACTAAACCCTTCGCTGCATGCTCAGGGTAATTTTCCTCAACCATAAATTCTGTCGGAAGGCTTATGGATTTCCCTGTAAGCATAAAATACATCGTGGCACCAAGAGAATAAATGTCAGTCTGAGTATTGGACTGAATATTCGCAAGCTGTTCTGGTGCTATGTATCCCTTAGATCCTAAAATTGTCGTGTCGCCTTCTTGGTTTTCCTTATAGATGCGTGCTATTCCAAAGTCGATCAGCACGACCTTGTTGTTAGGCTTTATCATTATGTTAGAGGGCTTTAAATCCCTATATACAATCGGTGGATTAAAGCTGTGAAGGTAATCTAATATGCTACATAGCTGTCGTGATATGTCCTCCACCAATTCTGAAGACAGCGGCCCTTTAGCATTCACATGCTCCTTCAAGGTCTTTCCTTCAATGTAATCCTCCACAATGTATAAATTATCGTCTTCATAAAAGATATCAATAATTCGTACAATTCCTATGTGGTTCAAATTCTTGAGCATGTTCGGTTCAGCAAGAAAATCTATTTGGTCTTTCCACTTGCTATTTACTTCCTTAACTGCCCAAAAATTTCCTAACCTGCTATTCTTGCAGAGGTACACGATCCCCATGCCACCTTGTCCTAAAACCTTTATTACTTCGTATTTTACATCTAGTATTTGGCCTGGATTTAACATGTCTTACCTCCATGTCCTACTCATAGATATCCTCTAGTCTGTTCATCTTTCCCTTGAGTTTACCACACATGATAAATGATTTACTATTAAATACCCTATTTTAAGTTAAAGGTTGTATCGTTATCATCACAAAAATAACCACGTCTTCAAGACGTGGTTATTTTGATAGACTCCATCATCACAGCGAATAGCATCTCCCCGCCCTTTATTAAGGGCATCATTACGAATCTAGCTGTAGGCGCGTAATTGAAATAGTTAATGAAAGACTATGCTAGTGATCTGTATATAACGATTATTACGCCGATGAGATAGAGCGTTGTAAAGATAATCTTGTTATTCTTAGCCCCCCATTATACCCTCTATAATTTTATATACAAAATAAGTTCTCAAATATATTTCTCTCTTATGGAATAGCAGGAGTGTCCCATTAACCATTTTTCAACAACGCTTAAATATAGGCTTACAAAGAGATAGCAGATGTTAAACATCTGCTATCTCTTTGTAACTATGCGATTTTTGACTTTCAACGCCAAAATGGAACGCCTTATGTTGCGAGGTCTTTATTTTATATGGAGACTATGGGCGGAATTGAGCCGACCATAGTCTCATTTTTCTTAAAGCGGTAAGTCGGATACTAACAATGATTTCCCCTTAGTCTTGAGCGTCTTCTTGGGCATTGTTCATTTTATCGCCTTTGTCTTGACCATTTTGATGGGCTTTAACTTGGTCTTTATTTGTGCTGTCCTTTGGAGCCATTGCCGTTGCAATCGAACTTTGAATGGAGTCTTCTTGAGCTTGGGTAATTATACCAGCTTTCACTAGGCTGTCCAGAACGTTTTTAATAACGCCTTTTGCTTTGCCGGTATCTTTAACTGGAGTAACGACCGGTGTTGCTTCCTTAACTGGTGTAACGATCGGTGTTGCTTCCTTAACTGGTGTAACGACCGGTGTTGCTTCCTTAACTGGTGTAACGATCGGTGTTGCTTCCTTAACTGGTGTAACGATCGGTGTTGCTTCCTTAACTGGTGTAACGATCGGTGTTGCTTCCTTAACTGGTGTAACAATCGGTGTTGCTTCCTTAACTGGTGTAACGATCGGTGTTGCTTCCTTAACTGGTGTAACGATCGGTGTTGCTTCCTTAACTGGTGTAGCTTCTGTATCTAGCTTCTTTAACTCTTTTATTGCTCCTTGAATAGCGTCTTCTTGTGCCTGGGTAATTGCACTGGCTTTTACAAGGCTATCGAGGGCAGTTTTAACATCTACTGCAGGAGTAGCTGCTACTGCTGGTATGGCCGCCACTGCGGGTTTAGCTTCTACTGCTGGAACAGCCGCTACTGCTGCTTTGGCTTCTACTGCCGGAATAGCTGCTACTGCTGCTTTAGCTTCTACTGCTGGAATAGCCGCTACTGCGGGTTTAGCTTCTACTGCTGGAACAGTAACGACTGCGGGTTTGCCGTCCACTGCCGGAATAGCCGCTACTGCTGCTTTGGCTTCCACTGCAGGAATAGCTGCTACTGCGGGTTTAGCTTCTACTGCCGGGATAGCCGCTACTGCGGGTTTAGCTTCTACTGCCGGGATAGCCGCTACTGCGGGTTTAGCTTCTACTGCGGGTTTAATGGCACTTTGTATAGCGTCTTCTTGAACCTGTGTAATGGTACCGGTTTTTACTAGACCATCCAGTACGGTTTTAATATTGACTTTTGCGGGTGTCGCTTCTTTAGATGCTGTCATGGCACTTTTAATAGCGTCCGCTTGTTTCTGTGTGATTGTACCATCTTTGACTAGACCATCCATAGTACTCTTCATGGCACCTTTAATAGTGTCAAGTTGTTTTTGGGTGATTGTACCGTCTTTGACTAGACCCTCCATGGCAGTTTTCATATCGGCTGTTGCGGGTGTCGCTTCTTTAGTGGGTGTGATGGCCTTTTGAATCGCGTCTTCTTGAGCCTGAGTAATCGTACCGGCTTTTACTAGACCATCTAGAACGATTTTCAATTCACCTTTATGATGTCCTCTATTAAATTTACCGTTATGTCCTATGGCGTGTTCTTGAGTTTCCCTTAGTGTACCTGAAGTGACTAGACTATCTAAATGGCTCTTAAAAGAACCATTAGTTTCACATTGTTGTGTTTGTGAAGTTTTTGGAGCTTGAGCTGTATTACTACTTGGCGTGTCTGCAAGAACAGCAGTTGCCGATAAAAGCGTTGTAAGAGCAGTCGCTATCGCGATTGCGTTTCTTTTTGTATTCTTCATTGATTTAATAACCTCTTTCATTTTTCATTTTAAATGTTTTTTTAAACTAATGTATTAAACTCGAATTCCAGGTTTAATAAATAGTTACCTTCATACGCATCACCACCTCTCAACCAATTTTGACAACTAATTCAAGCGTTCTGGGCTTAGCTATCACTTTATGGCCATTACCTTTAATGTATTTGCAAGTTTATATACCAACTCACTTGGCAAGTGCAAGTTGTTCTCAGGTTAATACAAATATGTGACCATTTTGTGAACGCTTTATGGTGACAATGTGAAGTCTTATAATTGAAGCTACAATTAATTAACATTAATAAAATTAAAATAGGCTGTAAATAAAATAACGCTTCATATAAGCATAGTTTACATGAAGTATTATCCTTTAGTTAATGTTAATTATGGTAAATTAAATTTAACATAAACTTAATGTAAAATAGTCTAAGCTTAACCTTAATTATTAAGAATGTGCTCACCTTCCCCCCCATAAAAATACCCTCCCATGGTAGATTGATTTTGTCTACCATGGGAGGGTACTTAATTGTTTTGTCCAGGATCTTGGTCTCACAACAGAATGCTGGTGCTATTGTTTATTGAGCTACCCGTAGTAATTGGAACTGACTAGAAACTCCCAGTCCTAACTGGGGTTCCTCTTATACTGTACATAGCACCAGCTATGAATGTAATTAGACCAATCTAAAAAAGTGCGTCAATAAATTTATAGCCATAAAAATTTTATTCAACAAGTGATTATTAGGGGAAAAGGGCTACGTAAGACTCGAATCTAGATGAAATAATTCTTTAAGCGTTACAAAGCGGTAACCATCAGCTCGCAGTTGATCTATCACCGGTCCTAATGCTTCAACTGTTTGACTCCGCATACCGCCACCATCGTGAAAAAGAACTATTGCGCCTGGGAACACATTAGAAAGTGCATTTTTCTTGACGCGATTAACACCTGGTTTACGCCAATCGCTACTATCTGCGCTCCAAAGGATAACTTCATAGCCGTTTCTGTTAATAAAATCTGTTACGCTTTTAGATTTGAAGCCCCCTGGTGGACGATAAAAATAAGTATGAATGCCTGTCGCCGCATATACAGCTTTGTCGGTATGCCTAATTTCTTCAAGTGTCTGAGCCTGAGAATAACGCTGAGAATAATCGTGGGTGTATCCGTGGTTACCAATCTCATGCCCCTCCTTGATCATTCGGCGCAATAAATTAGAGTTTGATTCTACACTTTCTCCTAAGACAAAAAACGTTGCGCTTACCTGTTTTTCTTTTAGAATATCAAGGATTGGCCCTGTATAAGAAGGATCAGGACCGTCATCAAACGTAAGCACAACTACTTTTTCTTGAGTATGACCCATGGAATAGGGTTCTTTCCCTTGAGTTGGTACGACCAAAAGCCGAAAGATACCGATTAGAGTAATTGTTAATATAGCAAATAATATTATAAAAGTGATTCTTGGTCTTGGTAACACCAAAATTTTCACTGCACCACTCCTCTTATTATTATTTTTATGCGTATCTATTGATTTAAAGCACTCTAGACAATCCTGATAGCAGCATTGCCAAAATAAACCAATAGCAATTACTTTTCTTCTTGAATAATATGGGTTGAAAAAGCCGAATTCTAATCTTTCGAGGAGGACGCTCTAATGCATATAATTTCTGCACTTTTTTTAGGCTTTGCTGCAAATCTTGACAACTTTGGTGTTGGTGTTAGTTATGGAGCTCAGAAGATTCGTATTCCTTCTCTCTCAAATTTCTTTATCGCTTTATTGTCAGGGATTGTTACGTTTATTTCTGTTTTAACTGGCCATCTACTTAGCCAATTTATGACGATAGCCAATCTGCTTGGGTCGTTATTGATCGTTGTTATAGGAGTTTGGGTTATGGTACATAAGTCTATATCAGACAATAGTTTGCCAGCAGCTGTTCCAGTCATGAAAACTTACTCTGTTGCGATCAAGCCTCTGAGTTGTATTGTCCAAATTACTAAAAACCCGTCTTTTGCCGATTTAGACGCTAACGGTATCATATCAACAAAAGAAGCTATGGCTTTAGGATTAACGCTATCATTTAACTGTATTGCCACCGGGGTTGGAGCTGGACTTACTGGACTCTCGCCTCTCCCTTTGGCAATTTCAGTTTTCATCTTTAGTATGGTTACCATTAGTTCGGGATATTGGACTGGTTGGAAAACTGCTTCAAATTGTATTGAACGCTGGTCTCAAGTATTTTCAGGTGCTTTACTTATACTGATAGGAATTTACGAACTCTTAAATTAGACACAATGATGTGCTATTAGTAATGGCCCCTTACTATTATTATTAGAAACATTTCACGAAATTTTTGATGTAATGGAGGCACAGTACCGGTTTTAAGAATATTTATAGCCCCCTTGTCCAATTGATGATGGACAAGGGGGCTTCCGATGATTGTGGTTTCACTTAACGTTCTAAGTGATTAGAGCGTTCATAGAGCTGCTGACGTTTCTTAAGAATTTTTCACGTTGCCTTGACCGCTGTGGTGCTGATGTGGTGTATTCGGTACAAATAATAACCCATGAGGACTTTTCATACCTGTAGCAAAAGGAGTAATTATCCCTGACGTTAAATCGATCGTTCCAACAAAGCCACCTACCCCTGAATCATCAGGTGCCGCTACAAAGGCAGTACCTTTTTTAAGCTTACCTGTTATTGCATACACCTTATTATCGGCTGTATCTGTTACATATAAAGTACCCTGTGTACTAGTTGCCCATACGATATCATTGATTTGATCTCCTATAGGAAGAGTTGTATTTACTTGATTTGGTGTTCCTATTTTATCATACAAATCGTTTGTACTGCTTTTTATTATAATACCCTAGAATTGTGACCTTGTTTGGTGTTATAAATCACACGATTAGAATAATTTATGTGAAAATACGGGGATCTCATCTAACATTCTTAATGCCCTGCTAAAGCAAAAGCAATAACAATCAAACCAATAACTAGACGGTATCCTACAAAAATTCTGAAGCTATTATTTTTCAAATACTTCAGTAAAAAAGAAATACTTAAGATACCAACGACAAAGGATGTAATAACGCCCACTGAAAAGGGTAAATTTATTGAAGCCATCGTCAAATGTCGGAGTTTTAGAACTCCGGCACCCAAAATGATAGGCGTTGACATAAGGAAAGAAAATCGAGCAGCATCTTCCCTCGTCAGAGTAAAAAAGCGAGCAGTCGTCATGGTACTTCCGGAACGAGATACTCCAGGAATAATTGCCAAGGCTTGTGAGAGACCAATCCAAATCGCTTCTTTTAATGTCATGGTATTCACTTTTCGGATCTCACGTTTTTTGTCGGCTAAATAAAGTAGGATTCCCATAACTATCATCATTATCCCGATGAGCAAAGGGGAACGAAAAACGGTCTCTGCCTTCTTCTCCAGTGCAAAGCCAAACAATGCCCCGGGAATGGTTGCCACAACTAAGTACCAGAAGATACGCTTATCCTCCGATGCATCTGGCCTTAGGGCTGCTTTGATTAATTTAACCCAATCTTTCCAAAAATAAAGGACCACCGCAAAAAGAGTACCCATGTGAAGCGCGACGTCAAAGGTTAAACCTGGATCTTCCCATCCGAAAAGCCATGGGACAAGTACAAGGTGTGCTGAACTGGATATAGGCAGAAATTCCCCCAATCCTTGGACAATACCTAAGATTAATGCGTGTATAACTGTCATTTTTCACCCTCCATAATAAATAATTTTACCTTAAACTTCTTTTTCTTTATCACGTAATGTTTGTCGATCCGATCATCGAATTATGAGTAAATTAACAATGTCTCCAATTCAATTCCCCTTTACTTTAATTTTCCCACTTCTTACTACTTTTAAGCGCATCACGTTCAAAACTGCCAAAACGGAATAGACGTAGGCCAAGGTTCGTAATCGGTTGAAATAAAGTACCGTACTTCCATATTAGACGACCACTAAGCATACCAATGACTGTGCCTGCAATGACATCAGTTGGCCAGTGTACACCGACATAAAGGCGAGCTATTGCATTGAGTACTGCTAATACAGTAAAGCTAATGCTGATCCATTTAGGTGCCTTTCCCCAGGATGCGGCTGCAAACCCAAAGCCCCCTGTTGTGTGATCACTTGGAAAGGAAGCGTCTGGACTATGGGGGATAAGTTGAGTAAACATGCCTTTTTCGAGCACCATAAACGGACGTGGCCGGAAGTAAAAGTGCGAAATAATAACATTAATCATTAATCCTAACGCACCCGCTAAACCCATGATGATTAGGGCGTGGCGTTGCCTAATTTCAGACTTTGGCAGGGTAAACCACGCGATAATGAAGAGAACGATATATAGTTCAAGTGAATATTGAGCCAGAAAGCCAAACATCTTATCAACCAGCAGGTGATGTCCAGCGAATTGATTAAACAAGTGGTATCCCTGAAGGTCAAATGTGTTCATATTCTGAGCTCCTTTCAACTTTATAGTTCATGCTCCCATTTTGTCATCACACCATTAGAATAGCCTTAGACAAAGATTAGAATTGGATTAGAAAATATAAAAATACCTAAACTATCTAAAGTTTCATAGTCTAGGTAAGATAACCGCAACGCTTGTACCATTTTCTACAGAGCTTACTATGTTAATCTCTCCTTTGTGTACATCAACAATCCATTTCACGATGGACAGCCCGAGCCCACTTCCACCGGTCTCCCTTGCTCTTGCCTTGTCTACTCTATAAAACCTCTCAAATATTTTGTCTTGTTCCTCCTCAGGAATTCCAATCCCTGTGTCTAGGATACTCAACACGATATTTTGTTCATTTCCAGTATATAGAACGGTTACGTTTCCCCCAGTCGGTGTAAACTTAATGCTGTTATTCAACAAGGCTCTTAACATCTGTTTTATCAGCCTTCGATCAGCATAAAGCTCTAATCCTGGAGAACCTTGAAATGAAAAGTTATGCCCCGATGCCAGCATGGAACTTTCCATAGACACTTCTTCCATTAGTTCGTCAATACTAAATGTCGCCTTCTGAAGCAATTGGCTTCCATTATCGCCTTTGGCGAGAAAAAGAAGCTTCTTAATCATCACCGTCATACTGAGTGTTTCTTTCTTAATCGCATTGATAGACTCTTGCAAGACCTTTTCATCCTGCTTCCCCCAACGATCCATCATACCTATATAACCTTGGATAATCGAAACAGGTGTTTTCAGTTCATGGGATGCATCTGCTACAAAACGCCCCTGTTTGTCAAAAGCCACCTTAATTCTGTCCAGCATCTCATTGAAAGTTATCGCAAGCCTGGATAGTTCATCATCGACTAGAGGCACTTCAATTCTTTCTGAGAGTCCGGACAAGCCGATCTCATTCGCCGCTTTGGTCATTTTGTCTATGGGCTTAAGCATCCTTCTACTCAAGAAGTAGCCTGCAAAAAGCGAAAAAAGAATTCCAAACATATCTGCTATCGCTATGAGAATAAGCAATATTTTAAGAAAGGTGTATTCCTTTTGCATGTTCTGCGATACCTGAACATATGCCCTGACTTTACCGCCCTCTATAACTGCAGTATTTTTGACCACAAGATTGAGATTTCCAGACTCAATCTTCCGGGCTGTATTAAGATTGTCTGTCATGGGAACGCCTGGCGTATTGAAATTATCCAACGTATTGACTATTTTGCCAGAGGGCTCTGCTACCTTGATATTCAAAGTATTATCGTTTCTGGCTTCATTGATTAATTCAGGATCCACTAAGGTGATCTGTTCACTGTTTGGCCCCATCATTCTTTTTTCTACTGCGCTACTTACACTATCAACCTTTAGCTTGGCCTCATTTGTGAGGAAAAACTTAACCCCATAGAGCACCGAAGCATTCAACACCAACAGGACAGCCGCAAAGACTAAAGCATAAAGAAATGCCAACTTCCAAGATAGCTTTGACAGCTTTATCTTTCTAAACCTCATCCTTGCCACCTCTAATACTGTAGCCTACTCCTCTAATCGTCTGTATCAGCTTTTGATCATAGCCTTCATCAATTTTGCATCGTAGATACCGGATATATACATCCACAACATTGGTATCTCCTGCAAATTCAAAGCCCCATACGTTCTCTAGAATTTGGTTACGGGTAAGAACAAGTCCCTTATTTCTTATAAGATATTCCAAAAGACTATATTCTTTTTTGGTCAACTCTATCGCTTGATTCGCTCGCTTCGCTTCATGTCTGGCTATATCAAGCTCAAGGTCTAAAATCTTCAACAACGAGACATCGTCCTTACTCAGACCCTTTTTTCTCAGAGAGGCACGAATTCTTGCAAGTAACTCCTCTATCACAAAAGGCTTTGTAACATAGTCGTCAGCACCTGTATCAAGACCCATTATTTTATCTGTTACCTCATCACGTGCCGTAAGCATGATAATGGGTGTGTTCATGCTTTGCCTGATTCTTCTCAAAACCTCAATGCCGTTAATTCCCGGCAACATAATATCAAGTAAAATTAAGGAATATTCATCACCTGTCACAGCTTTTTCCAAACCAGTCCTGCCATCATAGGCAATATCAACCATATACCCCTCGTGTGAAAGCTCCAACTCCAGAAACCGAGCTATTGGCTTTTCATCTTCTATAATCAAAATCTTCGTCTTGTTCATGATTAGCCTCCATAGTATTACACAAATATTTAACGCAGAGAGAGGATGTATTTTGTCGCTACATATATATTAACCCATTTTTCAGTATCGCATAGATAAATGAGAGCTACATTA